>ERZ777011.566-NODE-566-length-55546-cov-16.101530_pt1 | contig 55546 bp, 55 predicted proteins | sample MGYA00374964_ERZ777011 | MGnify/ENA primary metagenome ERZ777011 (study PRJEB29310, sample SAMD00008975) | mouse gut metagenome | study: EMG produced TPA metagenomics assembly of the Metagenome analysis of fecal microbiota from mouse which was promoted...
ATTTTATCATAGAAGACCTCTCATACGCTATTTACAGAAAAAGTTTCACATGCTCATATTTTCAGATGGTCTATTAAAGTTACCCTTTTTTACTCAATAAATTCTTTTCAAAAAACACTTGACTATTTATTGTTTGTCACCTCCTATAATTAATAGTTGTTTTTAATTGGAAGTTCCCCTTTTTCCTGCAATTCCTTTATTTTTTCCAATGCCTGTTTAGGTGTAAGATTTTCAAATAACTTATCATCTGTATAAGGAATTTTTAAATAACCTTCTACGTCAAAGCCATCATACGCCTGCTCCGCCACTTTCCAAAAATCATCTAGTGACCCTGTGTATTTACTACCGTGGAACGGAACACCTAGTTCGCTAAGTGCATTGTGGAGTTTTTGATGAAGTATTCCTGTGTTTGCTGTTATATTCGGATACCACGCAATCGCTGTTAACTCTGACAATCCTTCAATACCTAATTTCTTAGCAATGGACCTCGGGAAAAGATGATGTCCTAATCCACTACCTAAAAGATCCTTCCATTCTAACCCTAGCGGATCTATCTCATATAACGGATTAAATACATATCCATATAATGTCGGATTTCCCCCAGCCAATCCTATCGGATCCTGCTGCGTATAACACCCGTCCTCCGGCGAATAATACCGGAATCGGTTATAATACAGCCCAGTCTCTTCATCCGCGTATTGCCCTTGGAACCGGAACGGAATAAAATTCCCTTCACATGCCTCTCGCTCTGTTCTTACCTGCATATCTTTTTTTCTTGATTTCACACGCCCGTAAATATCCAGTTCCTGCTCCCAGACCTTCTCCCCAGTCTCATCATAGGCTTCCACCGGGGTTCCCAAGTAATCGCTGATAATACTGTAGTTTCCCTCTTTTGTGATTTTTCCTCTGGGAATAAAGTCATCCTGAAACACCCAGGTTATCAGACCCTCTGGAGGTTTCTTCCCCTTTTGTGCCTCTTCCCTTGCTTTTTCTTCCTCCCCTCTCTTCAGTTTGAGGACATAATCTGCCCTGTAACTCACCTTTGCATCCGTGACTTGAGAACCTATTACAGACTTCTCTTCCCATTCATGCAACAACGCATTTCCATCCCAAAGGAATCTGACAACCTTTCTCTGTTTCTTCTGAGGAATCTTGTCTCCGCATGCCGCAGTTACGTTCTTTTCAATTCTTCTGCCAAAAGGGTCGTATTTAAATCCTACATTACTTTGATTCGGCCGGGTCACCTCTTTTAACATGCCGTTTCCATAGTAAATATAACTCCAGGTATCTCCGTTTGGCTCTATCTTCTTTGCCAGATTTCCTTCCTCGTCATAGCAAAAGCTGAAGCCCTTGGTGACAAGCTTTCCCTGTCCTCCCTGATAACGATTCCGCTTCTCATTCAGGTTGATAACAGACCGTTCTAACCGGCTTCCGGCTCCGTAAATACAATCTCTTTGGTCCGCTGTCTCATACAGGTTTCCTGCACAATCCATTGTTCGGAAAACAGCTTCAACCCCCGACTCTTTCGCACTTACCAAATTGCTGAACTGGTCATATGAAAACACAGTTGTCCCTTGGTTCAATTCATTTGTAACCTTTTTTATGCGATAGTTCACATCCCAGATTGAAAAAGACTTAATACAACATATTTAACCATGACGCTTTAAAAAATCTGCATAAACCTTTTCTGTATTGAGCAACTTAGCCGAATAATTTTCAATTTCATAAATGCCCTCATCATCCGACATAGAAATAAAGTAAGTAATTCCCTCTGAATGATTCCCAAAGACATTTGCATCAATCAAGTGCTTAAACGCCGAAGTGAGCGTCTCAAAAAATAAGTCCTTATGTCTTGCATACTCTTTTGGATTGGATTCCTCTTTTGCAAACAACAATGTGCTTATGTGATTTAATTCGCTCTCCTTCCCGTCAGAATATCCCCAATCAGCCGGAATCCATTTGGTAGGGCTAATGGCTCCTTCCCTTATGCTCCTGATTTGTTGTTCTGGCCATTTGTCCTCAAACATTTTTGCATATTCCTCATCTCTTTTTTTCATATATTCATATGTATTTATCGCAAGATATAATGTAACGCAATCGCTATCCGTCACCAATGCAACAGCATATATTTCTTCTTCGCCAATATCATTAAGAATATTCTTAATGTCTTTTTTGACTGCTTGCTGTATTTGAACACCTAAATTTTTAAAAAACTTTTTCATTTCTACTCTTCCTCTCCATTTTTAATATCGTGAGAAAACATCTTTACCTGCGCTTTGTAACTCATTTTTCATTTGCGCCTGGGCTTGTTCAAAGCTCAATGTGCCTTGACTTATACCTTCATTCAGTCTTGCTTCTGCACTTTGTAATTTCTCTAGAATTGCTTGTGCATTTTCAACAGTGTGGACATTGCTTACATTAGAAGCCCACATTAAATTGGCTGGATCATTAATTCCAATACCAAACCGTTCAAGTATTGCTCGGCTTTGTCTAACAATTGGACCTCTGCTATCATTTAAGAAAAACCCTTTGAAAACTATATGGTGCCCATGTGGCCTAGTTAGTCCATCAGGCATTAGTACTTCCAGTTCTCTCAAAACATCAGACCACGATAAACCCAGCGAGTCAATTTCGTTTCCCGGATTAACAACATAGCCATACAGTGTTGGATTTCCCCCTGCTAACCCTATAGGATCTTGCTGTGTATAGCCTCCGCTTTCCGGTGAATAATACCGAAAACGGTTATAGTACAGCCCAGTCTCTTCATCCGCGTACTGCCCTTGGAACCGGAACGGAATAAAATTCCCTTCACCTGCCTCTCTCCCTTTTCTTTCTTGGATATCTTTTCTTGCCGATTTCACACGCCCGTAAATATCCAGTTCCTGCTCCCAGACCTTCTCCCCAGTCTCATCATAGGCTTCCACCGGGGTTCCCAAGTAATCGCTGATAATACTGTAGTTTCCCTCTTTTGTGATTTTTCCTCTGGGAATAAAGTCATCCTGAAACACCCAGGTTATCAGACCCTCTGGAGGTTTCTTCCCCTTTTGTGCCTCTTCCCTTGCTTTTTCTTCCTCCCCTCTCTTCAGTTTGAGGACATAATCTGCCCTGTAACTCACCTTTGCATCCGTGACTTGAGAACCTATTACAGACTTCTCTTCCCATTCATGCAACAACGCATTTCCATCCCAAAGGAATCTGACAACCTTTCTCTGTTTCTTCTGAGGAATCTTGTCTCCGCATGCCGCAGTTACGTTCTTTTCAATTCTTCTGCCAAAAGGGTCGTATTTAAATCCTACATTACTTTGATTCGGCCGGGTCACCTCTTTTAACATGCCGTTTCCATAGTAAATATAACTCCAGGTATCTCCGTTTGGCTCTATCTTCTTTGCCAGATTTCCTTCCTCGTCATAGCAAAAGCTGAAGCCCTTGGTAATAAGTTTTCCCTGTCCTCCCTGATAACGATTCCGCTTCTCATTCAGGTTGATGACAGACTGTTCTAACCGGCTTCCGGCTCCGTAAATACGATCTCTTTGGTCCGCTGTCTCATACAGGTTTCCTGCACAATCCGTTGTTCGGAAAACAGCTTCAACCCCCGACTCTTTCGCACTTACCAGATTGCTGAACTGGTCATATGAAAACACAGTCGTTCCTTGGTTCAATTCATTTGTGACCTTTTTTAACCGGTAGTTCACATCCCATTCATATCTGCGCCGACGCAATGTCTCCGAGCCGCCTTTCGTATGCGCGGTATGACGCTGCTGTTTACCGTCTCCTGCCTTCTGCACGCTTACTTCATGGAAGACCGGCCGACCAATAAGGTCATACTCCCAACTGCTGCGCACACCGCCGGAACACAATCGCTGGGTTTCCAGCCCTAAGGCATTGTACTCCATTCTGGCTTCCCACGGCTTCTCTTCATCCAGATATGCTGTCAGGTGCGTTGCCTGTCCCATCTCATTCCGTTCCGTGAGAATGTTTGCGCCAAAGCTGCTTGCTGCTTTTATACGATTCCCCAGTTCATCATACTTACTGTATATCCAATGAAGATCCTGCCATTCCCTGATGACCCTGCCCATCTGATCCCGCTCAAGCCTTACCTGAGTATGCTGATTTTCTGTTTCTATCAGAGCTCCGTTTTTATTGTATGTGAAAGTTTCATAACTTCCGTCATGGTAATCGGCCCGTATCACCCGTCCCAGCTTGTCGCGACCGTACCTTGTATACCTGCCTCCTGGACGGTTGATTTTTGTGATGAGACCGGAATAATCCCTTTCGTATGTGCGGACTATGCCATCATATCCTTCTTCTCTGATGATATTCCCTTTCTCATCCCGCTCAAATCGGTAGACTTCGCCCTTTTCGTTGGTGACAGAAGTCAATTCCTCCTGGCTGTTGTATGCATACATCGCCTTACGACCGCCCTGCGTCCTGGATGCCAAGCTTCCCAGTATAGTATAGGTAAAATCTACTTCCGTGTGCCTGTCTTTTGCATGAAGTACATCCTCATACCCATCATACACAAGCTGGACTTCATTTCCGTCCGACAATTTAGCCCCCACCAGACGGTTCAGCTTGTCATACCGATAAACTTCAACCGCCCCCAGCGCATTTGTTGCGGTCAGACAGTTTCCTCTCCAGTCATATTCCCAACTGGAAGAGTTTCCATCCGGCAGCGTGACTTTACTCAAGTTCAGATGCCCGTCATACTTAAAATGAATTTCCGCTTTGTTGGCGTAGACCACCTTTTCAACCAACCTTTGCTCATTATATTGATAAGTGGTCTCCATGCCTGCTTCATCCACTACTTTATCCAGTGTATCATCATCGTTATAAATCCATTTTCGGCTATCCCCTTCCGGATTAATCATTTCAACCAGCCGTCCGGACTCATCATAAGAAAAGAGTATTTTGCTTGCATCTGCTCTCGTAACTGTTGTAATTTGTGACCAGTCATTATACTGGTACAGCGTGAAACGTCCTTCTTCATCCACCTGACTCACCAATTGATACCTATCATTATAGTTTTTTCTTGTTTCAGTAAAATCAGGATGAACGATTCGGGTGCAAAGCATTTTCTCATTATAGTGGTACTCACTGGGCAGACCCTCCTTATCTGTCCTAACAACATTGTATTCCGCATCATCATGGTAGTCAATCCATAAACTCAGGACACCTTCATCCCCCCAAGTCCGAATTGCTCTGGCTCCGTCTTCATATCTGTCATACTCCCAATAGAAGGAATGTTTGTTTCGGTCCATTTTTTTTACTAATAAATGATTTCGATAACTCAGGCAAGTGTCTACCCCCACAGCATCAGTTACTGTTTCCAGATCCTGCTCTTGATTATAGGCGTAACGAACCAACACATGGACTTTCCTTGACTCATCTTCTAATGATACCTGCGTAATACGTCCTTGACAATTAGTCGTAACATTCAATAGTCTTCCAGTGCTATCTATTATCTGGCTTAAATATCCATTTGTGTCATAGAAGAATTGTATCTGATGCCCCTGCAAATTCTGTACCTTAGTAAGTTTATATGATATATACCCTTTTTCACTTGGATAAAGCAGATAACTGTACCTACTTTCCGGATCAAACAATTGGTAATGATCTTCCTTTCTTCTTAGAAGCAGTTTATTCTCGTCACTAAAAGCTTCTTCACCTACCATAAGATTAGGAAAAGTACAGACACGTCCATCATTTAGGAAAACTACTACCGCATACTCGTCTTCCAACTCTTCCAACCCCATCTCATAATTGTAGCGTGTACCATGTCCCAAATGTCCCATGATCTGGCTGGCGCTGCACCAAATTCGCCGCCATTGTAACGGCATAGGTCCCGGTAATTCGAAGTCAATTGTATTATATAACACATTCCCATTAATTAGGTCTACAGGATCACCTCCTAACATACAAAAAGCTTTTTCAAGCCAGCCTGGCATTTTTTTTCCAAATTTTTCCAATGCCTTTCGGGCGCCTTTTCGTATCAATACCGAAACAGCCGGCATCATAAAGTTTATTCCAAAGGCAAGTAATCCTTGCTTCCAATTATACTCCTTGCCATAGAACAGATAATCAAACCCCTGCGAGATTGCATCAGTTAAAAAGCCAACTCCTCCGCTGACGAACATTTTCACAATGAGCTTTGCTCCTTTTAAGGCCTTGATACCCAGAATTGCTCCGGACACCGCTCCCTCAACCGCACCTTTAAAACCGGCTATTGCATAATCTTTCCAGTCACTTACTTCTCCCCTGAAAATGTCCGCCCCCGCCTGGAAACCCACAGCAAGTGTACCGCTAATCGCAGCGCCAATAGCCGCGGACGCAAATGTAGATGCTGCCGAAAAATTTGCAATCATTCCAACAGCTGCCAGTGCCGCTCCTCCTGAAGTTATTACTGCTGCTGCCACTACCGCCGTGACTGCAACCACTGCAAGACCAATTAGTACATTTTTAACCAGTTTTCCCCAATCAAACTTCTTTTCTTCATAAGCTATTTCTTCATTCAGCCGCTCGGTAAAAATTTCCTTTTTTCGTCCCTCATAAATCAAATTATTTCCCGCTTTTATATGAGTATCGCCGTCTGCTCCGCCAAGCAAATAGAGCGAAGATTCTTCATTTGCTCCTACAACGATATTACCCGTTTTAGCAAATACTTTAACAAGTTCCTTCGCTTCCATGAACAGCTTCTGTTTTGTAAACACATTTAAGTCATCATGGCTTTGAATTTTGATACCATTTGTGACATCCATTTTCATAAATAATTTTTCATGAGCTGAAAAATCGATATCGGTTATACCTAATTTTAATTCTTTTCCCTCCGGTATGCCCATATACTTTATCTGAGGATTAGATGTCTTGGTGCAGCTACCACCATTCTTTCGCACTGCATTCACAACAATTCCACTGGTTTCACCACTATTGGAAAAGTACAACGAAACATCTGTTCCAACTTCCGGCATACAGTAGAACAAGTTATTTGCCTGAGAAGCATATGAAAACCAGCAGGCTGCACCAGCATCCCGCTTCTTATCAATTTTGAGTTTTAGCTTTACTTGTTGATTTCTCCTTTCCAGGACCTCTCCCAGCAGCGAAATCCCTTGTATATGCGGATTGGTTGTTTTAGGTATGGTTAACGAAGCTTCTGTTCCCAATACATAAGTATATTGCAGCAACCCCTTTGCCAAAAAAATATGGCTCTCTTCTATTATCATCAGACATCCGTCATATTCTACAATATCGCCTAATTCCAACCGTTCTTTGCTTTGAATATGATATTTGATGAATTGCTCTTCCTGTACCCGAATCCCGACAGCAGCAACCTGATGATATTGCCCTGTGGCTTTTTGGGTTACAACTTCTTCTATATTCTTGATTGTCTGGATATTCTTGGGTAAACCAAAACAGAATCTCGGAGCCTTCTTTAATACATCTGCTACCAATTGTGTTTGGAAATGGGTTGCCAAGCGCTTGCATAGCTCCCAGTCTGTTTCTCTATATTGAAGAATAAACTGCCCAATTGATCGGTCTGACAGATTCGTCCCGTCCACAAATGTGCTGCCTATATAATCGCTCAATACCTGACGAATCAACGCAGAATAACTCATTGTTTTATCTTGAAAAGAACGACTTTTTTCTTCATAGTCCAGCATGCTGCTCCAAGATAATCCTTTAATTTCCACATAGTAAATACAATCTCGGTAAGACACCTTCACTTCAGTAACAACACCAGAAAAAAGCAAAACCAATTCTGACCCATTTTCCCCATATACCAGAATCGGATCTTTGCTCCCTGCCTGATAGATACACTTCCTGCCTTCATCTTCCCATAAAATCCCTTTGACCAGCACTTGCCCATGCTGATTCAGCTTTCTGGTTATTTCGAGTTCATGAACCATTTGAATCGGATATGGGCATTCCACTTTTATCTGACCATGTGTAAATTCATCACTCATTTGTACTCCTCCCTTGCAAAGAAGATTTATACCACTTTTTAATATACTTCCTGTCCTGCATCCATAAAGCCGATAACTCCTCCATAGCAACAAGTAATGGTGCTATTTACGGCAAGAGCAGGCTCCCCATCAACCAATGTTTTCTCCTGTGTATCCGACCACTCTTCTTCCAGCTTAGGTTCACACAATTTTCCTTCAATGGGCAGAGAAGGTTCAATTGGATTTCCTTCCTCATCCGTGAAGGGCACTAAATCTTTTGCGTCGTTAATTATAATGTCAATTCCATCCTTTTCCTGAGAATGGCAAGCGCCAAAAGGTGGAATATTTTGATCAATACCCACTTTACAATCCGTTTTATTCATCATCGCTTTATCCCTAATATAAGAACCATGGGATACGGGCATATCAAGCTTCCTTGTATGCGTTCCACAAGTACAATATATAGTTGCCCCTCGCACTACATAGGGATAATGTACTTCCTGTGCTTCCTCTATTTCCTGTACTTCTACGTCTTCTGTTTCCCCTTTTATCTGTTCTGGCATTTTATTTACTCCTTCCTGATACTTTAACCGGTTCAAACCAAATCCCATTGGCTTCCCGACGTAAAACACTTTCTGCTACGTCTAACCGCACTATCAATTGACTGTTATAATCCTTAGCTAAAAAGATTTTCCGTTTTCCTGTCTTTTCCATATCTAATACAAAATCCTGCACGTTTCCTCTGACATCATATTTCGATTCGTCCTTATCAGCGCATATAATCTCCGAGGGAATCATAAGGTAATATGGCTTTTGTTGTCCCGTTTCCTTTTCAACCAACACTACGCGTCGAAATACCATATCCTGTTGGTACTTCTGTAAAATTTTCTGAAATTTATCTGCAATCATAGGACCTGGTTTTTCCAAATAATCTGCATAGTTTATGCTTAGTCCATTATGCTCCTTAACATAAACAATAGACGTTTTCACATTTTCTGTCTCAAAAGGTGCTCGGGGTAACTGTATTTGCGGCAGCCTGCGTAACCGCTTGTCTGTTTTCATTACAAAATAATCCACAACTTACCTCCTTTCCGGAAGTTTACAATCCACAATTTGGGCATCTTGAAAATTAATATTTTCCGCAAGTAATGCTTTGGAAAAGTCTACTTGAAAGAGCCTGGCTCCAACGAAAGAGATATACTTTAATTTGGCTCCTGCAAAACTAACCTGCTCTAATGTTGCACCGGAAAAATCCGTATCAAATATCTTTGTTTTTTCCATCTTTGTATCTTTTAAGGTGGTATTTTGAAAATTACTAAAGGCTAATCGACTTTTGTTCCAACTGCTATGAGTAAAATCACACCCCGCAAAAGAGGAATATTGAAATTCCAGCCCTTCATAATTTCCCTTGGACAAGTCTAGATTTTCATATATTTCATAACTAAAAAGTGTCTTCTTTTGAGATTGGAGATAACGTTTTACCTCTCCGCTGTCCTTTATGGTACAATCGTCTTTGTACAAAATATCAAAGCGATCCATAAAACCACCCATACATACCACAAAACATGGTTCTCGTCTTATCTTTTGATATGACTCGGTCTGAAGTGCCTTTCGCATCCCTAAACGAATCAATTCTGCAGTATAGAAAAGGTAATAATTGCTTTCAACGAATACTTTTTTCTGCGCTTCAGCCAGACTTATTTTGCCGTTTGATCTGCTTCGCATTTCTTCTACAATCTCACCATATTTTTCCAGATAGCAATAAATATCTTCTACGTGATAACCACTACTGCATTCCACAGTATCCATATACCATCTTTCATCATATGCATCCACGCGGATTACATGCTTTCTCAATAAAATGTTGGTTCGCAAAACCGAAAAATGAATATAGGCGATTGCTCCCTTTTTCCCTTGTTGCTGCATTTGATAAATCTTTTCGCAATAAGCAGAGAAAAAGTCTACGTATTGCTTTACAAATTGCTCAAAATGGCTTTTTACATAATCATCTAAGCCAGTTAATAACTCCTTGCTTTTTTGTTGCAAGTCAAAACCTTGCACTGGATTCACCCCCTATCTAATTAGATTTAACTTCTTGCCCTATTACTTCTACATTTTCTTCCATTTTGATAGATGCCGTTTCATTACAACTTAAATCAATTCCTGTAAGTCCAATAATATTCACATCTTCTTCAGCACTTAAGATAATATTTTGGTCGGATTTAAATTCAATATTTTGGTCACTCACAATAGAAATACCTCCATCATCTGTTAAAGTTATAACCGTACCATCGGCAATAATATATATTCCATCTGGAGTTAATCGAATTTCTTTTCCGTCCTGATTCCGAATAGATTTCACACTGGGATTATCTCTTTGTCCGCTATAATCGCCTCCACTAGCAGAGCCTTCACTGTTACCTGTACCGCCACCTAGGTCACCAGAATAGCAATTATTTTCGTTTTGCTGCATTGATGAATCTACTTCTTCATGTACGGAACTAATGGCATAGCTATGTTCTTCTATACCATCTGGAAAATAAATCCGTACATGGTCACCGATTTCAGGCATACAGTACCATCCGCTCCCATCTTTAGAAGAATAAATCGTAGAATAAGGAAAAAAACACAGCTTTCCTGGAGTATGCCCTGAAACTTCATCTATTTCTAATGACACTTTCACCCTATCATTTTCAATTTCAACAATTTTTGCATTTAATGAGCCTCCGATAATCTGATTATTGCATTGGTATATCTGACTCATCCCTTTCTTGGTTGCCAATGTCAGATGATATATAAAAATACCCTTTTCCATGCATCCTTTAATCTTATAAACATATAATGTTTGTCCTTGGAACTGTACTTTGTCACCAATATTTGCCGGCAAGTATGTTTCTACCTGATAATAAATAAAATCCTGTTCCCGTACCCCACTGATACCACTCTTTGATAATTTTAAATACTTACCCGAATTTTTCTTTACATCATATTTCGATGTTTTCAATGCAATTTCCCCATTATTCGGGACACCAAAATAGCATTTGGGACAATCAAAATGGGCATCGCTTACTAATCCAGTATGAAAATGCGATGCTAATCTCTTTAAGAATTCCCAATCTGTTTCTTTGTATTGAACAATCAACTGCTCTATGGATGCCCCTTGAGTAACCACATCTTGTATCGTAGCGTTCCCATGGTCTGCCACTACCTGTTGTTCCAATTTACTATAAGGCATATTTTTATTTTGAAAGCTACGGCTCTTTTTTTCTACATCCAACAAAAAGCTGTGGGAAACTGCATATACTTCAATACAATATGCACCTTGTATGGCTTTAACCTCTACATTTTGCACCATTCCCTGAAACAAGATATCGCTTTCTCCACCATCACCTTTTATCAGCAAACTCACATTGTTTCCTTGACTACTGTTTTTTACATAGCTGTCTTTATTTTCATCAGACACTAAAGCCTTAAAATAAAAAGTGCTATGCTCGTTAATCTGATGTTCAACACAAACATCCAATAATTGTTCTACCATATAAGGAGAAACTTCTAAATTTTGAAAAGAAATAATTTGTTCCATCTCTAATATCCTCCCTATTCATCTGATTCTACTATTTCAATTGACTGAATCATTTCAAAGGTAATTGGTCTCCAATATTTCATCTCTTTTGTTTGGCAATTAAAACTTCCCATCAGCGGCTTCCCTCTTACCACCAAATAGAACATAAAGTTGTAAAGCTTACCATCTATAGTAGGATTTGAAAACTCTACATAAGCAATCTTTTTCCCTGAAACATCAACTACTCCAATTTCTCGCTCTTTGATTCCCTGATTAACTCTCTTCATCATGCCAAAAATCTGATTGCGAAAGCTTTCTATTGTTGCATCATCTACTTCCCCTTCCATATACTGAAACATCAAATTTATTGTTCCCGTCTCATCTGTCAAAATAGTTTCAGGTCTTTGCTCAGATGGATATTTCTTCTTAGCTATATCTAAATCCATCTTTCCAAAATTCTCAGGCAACATCATGGTAATTGTTTCCTCTGCTAACGGACGGCGTTCAAAATAAATCCACTTTCCCAAAATCTTAATACCATTGTATATACTACGTTTTTCTCCTACCTCCTCCGAACGATTAGTTTCAGAATTTGTTACTTTCTGTTCCGATTTGTTTATCATATCAATAATTTTTTCATCAAAGAATTCATCTGATCCTACCATTTTCCCCACCCTCTCTTTCATAGTTTCTATTCCACATAAATCACCTTTTTTTTCTCACCACAATATGGCTTTGTACTACCGCTATTTAAAATATCCATCAACTCTCTGACAATCGATTCTCTATTCTGATATTGGGACTTAGCATCTACACCTTTGTCTTCTAGATATGCCATAACCAGCATTGTCTCCACTTCGCCTTCACTGCTTAATAATTCATAACAGAATGCTCTATCTGCTTCCTCTTTCCTCCCACATATTTGCATCTCCTCCGCAAACCGAAGCAGTACCGCTGGATGTATCCTTTCCCCTCCTCTCCCAGCCACCGTAGCATGAAGCAGATTAACTGTGTCATACTCCGTCCGCATATCGTAAAAATTCTTATAAGTATCCCTGAGAACAGAACCCGTCCGCAAATGGAACCTGCATAGCTCTATCTGGTTTTTTTTCCTTTCCACAACATCGTCAAGAAAAAACTTCACATCATAGGCCAGATAATCGGGACTGCCTGCCTTTTCCTCAAATTCTGCCTTCAGAGCCACCAGCTTGTTTTCTGCTGTAAAGGGAACTTCCGCTTCCTCTTTCAGCAGATAGATAAAGTTTCCGCACTTTATGATTCCTTTTCCAATGACTAGATTCGTACCCTCCACACGAATCCGGCAGCCCCTTATAACTCCGTCCGTATAATCTGCATAGTAAAGCTGCCAGCTTTCATAGGCATAATCCCGTAAATCCCACAGTGCTTCCTTTTTCAGTATTCTTCCGCCTGCAAACAGCGGATAGCGATTTTCCATACTCTAATCCACCTCTATTTTGTACCGTCATAAAAACTGTTAATCCAGTTGTCATTCTCAAAGCAGTAGAATGCCTGTCTGCCCAGATAAAGCTCATCCCTTTTCCGGCAGATGGGAACCACCTGGTATCCCCATTCCTCCTGCACTGCCCAGACAAAGAACTTCACCTCTCCGTTCATAATGGTGTCCGTTTCCTTTTGCAGGATATAATCCTCATAAATTTTCCGGATTTCTTCATTGGTCTGCAATGTAAATTCTTCAGGGCGGCATAAGTATTGGAACCGGTAGCGTTCCTCGCCGTCCCCATCCTTCAGATACATCTGCAGAGTCAGTTCATCCATGTTCCGGGAAATACAGCCGGCCTGCTTCCAGTCCTTTGTTCCATTTAAGAGGACCACCTCCCTGCCGTCATGGGTAAAAGCCGTCACCTGATAGGGAATCACCGCATCTGCCACATCCACTTTTACATCTACCATCCCATACCGTTTGTCCCTCAAATATTTCAGCGCGCCGTCCACACAGGTCATTTTTAGTTCATAGTCCGCGTTTGCCGCACTGGCATTCTTACGGAACTGAATCATTTTTCCCGGCACAAACTCCTTTAACGCGTCCTTAAACAGGTCGATTTTGCAGGACTGTCCGGTCAGTTTCAGAAAGGAAAATCTGTCAATCCTGCCCTGCTCATACATCTCTGCCATAAACTTGCAGATAATTCCATATATCTCACCCTCCAGAAGCAGTTCCATCTGAAAAATGCTGAAAGTGATATCTGGAATCTCTTTTTTCGTGACAAGCCCCTCTTTATCACGGAATGATATTTTCCACTTGTCCAGAAGGATTTTTCTGTCATTTTCCTCCTTCCGCAAGGTTCCCACTGTCACCTGCAGGCTTCCCACATGCCCGAAAAACTGTTTTTTCATCTGTTCGGCCAGACCAAAGAGTGTGTAAAAATTATTCTTCACCTTATAATAGTCGCTGCGGTTGTAGCGCTCATATTCAGCAAACCGGGTGGGAAGGATTTCCTCCGCCCTGTCATATGCTTCATCCAACTGGCGGTAATACGCTTTCACGCCGTACTCATCCACAAAGCGGTCCACATCCGTATCCATCTGCTCCAGAATGCTTTCTGCCGACACCGCAGGCATAAGCCCGCACAAATGTATAATTTCTATTTTCAGTATCTGCATGATTCGATAGGTCAGGTTATTTCCGCCAAAATCCGTATCCCCGTTCTCATAGGCTGTCTGCATTTCTATCCGGTAGGATGTCCGGTCATCATGAATCCGGAAACGGTAGGAACAAAGGTCTGTGGTGCCCCCGCCACAGTCGATTACCAGCGCCTCATACAGCTTGCTGTCAACTGCCTTATTCTGTGCAATCATATTGGAGATGGTATTGTAAAGCACGGCCATTCCTTCATCCAGCATATCCTGCTCGTTAATGCCATATTCCGGCAGGATGCCCTGGAACATCCTTCTGAACCGGTATTTCTGTTTCACCGGACTTGATATATGCACCTGGGTGACACGGCACTTAAAGCGGTTTTCTGTCTCCCCGATGATATACAGGAAAAACCGTCTCAGGATTTCAGCCCGGCTAACCCATCTGCGTCTGCCCAGACGGTCTATAATCTCCTCTTCTTTTTCATAGTCACTAATCCAGCGTTTTATATCATAAAAAATACAGAAGCCTTCGTCGATATAACTGGCAGCCGCCAGCCGCACGGCCTCCCTGCCAAATACCAGCTGGTAATCCGCGTCCTCGACTGCTTTAACCCCCACCACACTGGGCAGCAGCATACTGTCGCTTTCTTCCCCGTCAAACAGCGTATAATTGACTGCATTTTCTTTGAGATTTAAGATTCCCGCCATCCGGCCAATCTTTTCCATATACGCCGTATCCAGATAAACTCCTGCCGTGGTGTTTACGGAGCCAAAGTCTATTGCCATGGGAAGGGAAAGGGAAACCGGTTCTTTAACCTGGAAATCAATCAAAGGTATCCGCCATATACGAAGATGCTCCGGAACCACGGACTGCTCACTTTTATATAGCCGGTACAGCTCATCCGAGGCAGGCTTATCCACACAGTAAAGGACATAACCTTTTCTCTCTGCCTCTCTGGCTTCCAGTCCGGCGGGCTTTGTTAAATAAAGTGCCCCCGAATCCCCTCGCTTTTCCTTTATATTAAGTATGGTACATAATGTGCCGCTCTCCGACATCACAAAAGCATTCGTCCCCGCCAACTGCTTTCTATAAGGAATGGTATAGGAATCAGCTGTTTCTATTGCCAGCCCGCGATAGGCTGTAAGGATGGAATTACATCTGATTTCCTCCGTATCCTGCACCAGCAGCTTGCATTCTCTAAACAATACGGAAAGACGCTCTGTTCCTTCCTTATCCGTTTCCGTAATGAACAGTTCTTCTTTTTTGCCCATGCTCCGCAGAATGACCCAAATCAGTTCCTCCTTGTCCAGAGGATTGACCACACCATTCATAATTTTGTGTTTCCTGCAAATTTCACGCAGGTGGTGGGTTGTCATCAGTTCCAATTCAGCTTTACTATATAGAAATCTGTCTTTCGTGCTGTCCATTTCCCTCTGTCTCCCTCTAGATTAGCAGAATCCCGTCCAGTACCATGGTTTCTTCCACATCTATAATTCCAAAATGTTCATCATAAAAGATTTCCACATTTTCATTGAATGGTAAAAAAGTATCCACAAGGAAGTGAATCTTTTTTCTTTCATCCTCTGTTTCTTTTTTTCCTATGTAAAGAAAATTTGTTTCTGCTTTATCTCTTCCTTCGTAGACAATCACATTTCTGTATATTTTCTTTACCACATGTATAAAAAGTTCCTTATGGTGGGCCATACGATACAGTCCCAGCACAAAAGTGATAATCACACGCTGCTCTTTTTTATCAAATAAGGAAAAAGCCTCTGCCGCTTTTTCTCCAAAAGCCCCGCCCTGCATCTCTTCCGTAAGGAACCAGTAAAAAAATTCCTGTTTGTGCATTCCAGAGAGCAAGTCTGCCCCTGCCATGTAGTGCATGAAAACATCCAGAAAAATATGCCTTGTATCCTGGTATTCCAAAACATCAGGCGCAAAAAGCCCTGAAAATATATTACTGAATCTGTATAAAGGATTGACTTCTATCTGTGTTGTATCCAATGAAACAGTGTTTAAGTCCGCAAAAGAAACCTCCACATAGGGTCCCGGATTTTTGGCCGGCATAAACCTGAGTTCCCTTCTGTCCACATGGTTGTTTTCTGCCGCCAGCAAAACTTCCCATACATAATTCATGTCAACACTCCTACGCACTTATATTCATCCAAAAACAACTGTACCTGTGAAATCACATATCTCAGCATATCCTCCGCATAATATTCCCTTTTCCCTTCATCAGCCTGACGGACAAATTGGAGTTCCAAGATTCTTCTCGTTTCCATGGGAAATACTTCTTCCCGGATAAACCAGTTCATATCGGCGGCAAAACTGCCTTCCTGCTCCTGCTCCCGTATCCGGCAGCCAGCCATCTTTATGTACTGCCCTGCATCCAGCCCTTCCACAATACGGAACAGTTCCGTTTTGCTGTGAATGCCCTGCCCATATCTTTTTGCAAGATAATCTGCAAAACGTTCCTTTTTCCGGTTTCCCAGAATGTTATGGTGATATCCATAGGAATCCAAATCTATCCGGCTTCCAAACCGGTATGCCCGCCAGTTTTCAAAGGTTTCCTTCGTGGAGGTCATGATGATTTTGTCTTTTTCATAACGGACACTTAAAATATCCTCATTGCTTTCCACCATATAACTGCTGTCTGCATCGTAGTCCTCCAGATTCAGCTCATGTTCATAGTATTTTCCATCCAGACAGGGCACCATGAATTTCATGCAGTGAAAATAAAACTTTTCTATATTCCACAATGCGATATAATCATCGCATACCCTGTCCTCCCACTCGCCATATGAGATGTTCCAGTCCGCCATGCTTTCTGTTTCCTCCATAGGATATATCTCATAAAACCGGTCCAAATCCCCGGTGTTGACAGTACTCCATGTAATCCGGTTATATAAAAATATATGGTAGAGCGCCTCCACTTCCTTCCGGTAATCCTCCGCCCTCCTAATTCCCACCCGGTGTTCCTTTCCTGATGCGTCTGTTGCCGTCAGATACTGTTTTTTCTCAAATGCCTTTTTTTCTTTCTCATTTCCCCGGAAATAGATTCTCTTATAGGGGAATCCGTCTTCCAGCACATCCTGCTCACAGACCGGAAACCATGTACGGTTTGTGGAATCATAATTCCGGCGTCTCACCGGCATAGTCATCACGGCAAAACGGCTGCTCTCCAGCTCCACTTCCCGTTTCACACGGTCTTCCAGCTCCTGATACCGTTCCTTCATACTCTGAAATGCCGGTAACAGTCCCTTTAACAGTATTTCTTTGGCAAAACCTCTCTCATCCGCATCCGCAATTTCTGTTATTCTCTGTTTTACATAGGTATCCATGTCAAAATCCTGATTTTTCATCCTGCCATTCCATCCCCAGAGATTTTTTACTGCTGTTCTATCTTTGTATCAATCTGGGCTATCATATTGGAAACCCTTTCTACATCCTTGTCGCTCCCAAGCTCCAGATATAAATTTTTTGCCTGCAGGTATACGCTCTTTGCTCCCCAGTAATCACCGGTGCTCTGCAGCTGGTCCCCTTGTTTTTCAAGGTTTCCTGCATCCTCTCTCTTTTCGTCCAGTTCGGCCAGTTTCTGTTCCACGGAGTCAATCTTCTGCCGGACATACTGCTCATTAACCCCGTCACCCAATTCCCGGTATTTTGTCAGCGCCATCGTATAATACACGTTTGCCCCCACAAAATCCTGCTCAAGACAGGCTTTGTCTCCATTTGCAATTAACCCTGCTGCCTCCGCTGTTTTTTCTGCCTGCTCGCTGGCAGCCTGCTTCTGCTCCTCCCTTGCTGCTGCCCACTCTGTATAAAGACTTTCCAGTGCCGCCATCGCCGCATCCGTTCCTTCTGCATAATGGACGGCGGCTGCCAGCCGCTTTGCCAGCAGATACTTTTCCTCTGCTTTTTCGTATTCTGCCTTTTCTGCCAGGGAATCACCCAGGGCAATGTAATCCATAACCGAAATATATTCCGCGACTTTTTCCAGTCTGGATTCCATATAATCCTCCCCGATGAAATCTGCGTATCTGGCCCTGTCCATGGCATTGCTGTAATAATCCTGCGCGGTTTCATAATCTCCCTTGCTAAAACTTTCGTCAGCAAGGATAACTGTCTCTATCACAAACAAGTATTCCTGAAGCCGGTTCCTCATATCCTTATCTTTTACCGCATCTGACAGTTCCTTTGCCCTCTCACACTCTTCCTGCGCACGGATAAAGTTTCCGGTATTGATATATTCAATCGTATTGGAAAAATAATAGTTCATGTCCGCAATCTGCCGCTGTTTTCTCCTATATAAGAGAACACAGACACAGGTAACAACTGCAATGACAACTATGACTGCCACCGTTATCAGAATGATTTTCTTTCTCTTTTTTGCCCTCTTGGGGTCCGAGTAAACTTTATTTATAAAAATAGCGGCAAAAGTGTAATTTTCCAGGTTCTGGGGCTGCTTCGACAAAAGCAAATCCTCTATATTGTCCAAAGAGTTCTGCACTTCGTTGTCTGCTTCGGAAAATACATCATCCAGTTCAGCCGCATCTATGTTTTCCCAGATTCCTCTGGTATATATTGTAATGATATCCGTATCAAGAAGTTTAATCTTTTTTGATATGTAGGGTTTTGCCCCACGCTGGCCCAGATAGGAATACAAATTGTTTCTCTCTTCATGCTGCTGTAAGACGTCTTTTGAAATCCGTTCCTGCTCCACCAGCTCCTGGGACAGGGACATGTCCTCCGTCTGCCTGAACGGCTGTCCTCCCCGGTACATACGCAGTCTGGTGTTTCCCAGGTATCCATAACGGAACTTTCGGTAATCCGTCAGAATTATGGTCAGGGACGCTTCCTGCCTTTTATAACTCTCCCTGCCGGTCAGCGCCTTATTTGCCTCAGATATCAGCCGCCCCATACACTGTCTGGACATGGAAGGGTTTCCCTGAAAATGCAAAATAACCGTCTCAATCGCCAGCCGTGCGCTGTCCGTATCAGGCAGGTCCGTAATGCCGTCAGCAATTACATAGCAGGCATATTCATCCAGCTCCACAAAACCAAAATAGTCATTATTTTTTAATTTATTTCCTGCTTCTGACAAAAAAGCTGTCTGAAAGTCACTGTTCTGCTTTCTCATAGCAATTCTCCCACTTTGATTAGCACGATACTGGCATTATCTTTGGCTCCTTTTTTCTGATTGATATGCTCCACCACATCAAATGCAGTCTGCCGGCATCCGGCCCTTTGGCCCAGATACTCTTCCAGCTCCTTCCATTCCATGCCTTCATAAATCCCATCACTCATCAGCACAACAATATCGTCTTTCCTAAGCTGCACAGGCGTATCATAAAATTCAATGTCTTTAAAATTATCTCTTCCGATATAGTTATATACGCGGGTTGTATGTAACAGCGCCAAGGCATCTTCTCTGGTAATGGCGCCGTTATAATATTTATCTTGTGCCAATACATTTACGGTATGTCCATTTCCCACCGGAATCAGCTCACCATTGCGGAAGACGGCAAGTTTCACATTCCCTACAATCGCATAATACATCATGGGAAATTCCCCATGCCTTGGACTTTCCTGAAGCATAACGGCACTCGCCACCGCACTGCCCCTTTCATCATCAAAAAGCTTTAGTATTTCTCGATTGGCTGTCTGGAATGCCTTCTGGAAAAAATAGAAGGGATGGTCCAGTGCATTGTACTCACCAAACAGTTCCTCAAACACCTCTACAATTTTTCTGGCTGCAATTTTCCCTCCAAGTTCCTTTCCCATGCCATCCGCAAGAACCGCCAGAAGCCCTTCACTGCTTTTTGTCACGGAAAAAAAATCCTCCTGGACTTCCCTGCTCCCTATGGTCTTGCAACTGCCAATCTCACATTTATGTTCTCTCCCGGCTATTGCCATTCCACAGCGGCAGAGCATAAACAGAACCAGAACAGCCGACAGCGCCATAATTGTCAGGCCTGGTACACTCATTTAGCGCCCTCCCACATGAAATGTTCCCCGCAAAAAGGAATAAATAAAAATTTACTTTCCCCCAGTTCAATCACATCGTAGGCATTCAGGTTCTGGGGTACATATACTGCCTCATCGTTCAGATACACCAGTCCGTTGCTGTCTCCGGGCAGAAGCATATTTTCCTGCTTTTTGGCATCGAATACAATGACTGCATGATTTCTTCTGTCAATTTTGTTGTCCCCGAGTATCTGGATATCCATATCGTCCGCCCGCCCTATAAAGTTTTTGCCGTCCATAACTTTATAATCCTTGCCTTTTCTGGGACCGCTGACACATACAATCCACCCGCAGACAGGCCGCTCTTCTTCCAAAAAAAGAATTTCCTCAATATCTTCCTGGGTCTTTTCCACATTTTTCTTTTCCCTGGTCGCTGTTTCAATGTTGCAATATGGACAAACCGTACCATACCGCCTGCTGGAAAAGAGGTGCCCGTTCTGGCAGCGAATCAAATTGCCTTCCATATGTATCCTCCACCTTTCATGCTATATTGCCGCTAATTTTGTAAGACCAATAAACAAAATGTCTCCTTTTTCAATCAAACACGGCTGGTTCTTTGCCACTTTATAGATTTTGTTGTCTTTTTTTTTCTGTATCCTGATTCCATTCGCGCTTTCCAAATCTTCCACATACCATTGCCCTGCGGTGTAATTCATCACTGCATGCTGTCTGTCAACCATCCCTGCAAAAGCTGAGTTCGTTAAATTAATATCCACATCTTCCCTATGTGTGTCCCGGCCTATCAAAACAGATATTTTCCCTACTATGTTCCACTCCGATATGGCCTGATTATTTTCATCCAGTAGCGCCAGGGCATGGATGCTTTTTTTGCCCCGCCCGCCGGTTCCATTTTTCCTACGCAATTTTCCTTCCCTGCTTTCATCCATAACAGCAAGAACCAGAAAAAGCAGAAACAGAACGCTGCAGACTCCGCAGACGAGCCATTTGATATTATTTTCTTCCAAATATAGATATCCCAGTATCACAATTGCAGCAGAAATACTGCATGACATGATATCCGCAAACCTTTTGCCGTTCATTTCACTATCCTTCTATTCACTTAAATCCCATGTATTTCTCAAACAAAGCGCTTGTGTCTATGGGATTGGTTTTCTTATTTTTATTGGAATCTTTTTTCTCCTGCCCTGCAAAAGAAAAAAAATCTGCAAATTCCCCCGGGAAGCCACCAGATTTATGGGGCTGTCGAAAGGTTCTGGCTTTCTCTATTCTGTCCTTGTCATACTGCCTGCGTTTCTTTTCATCGCCAAGCACTTCATATGCCTCGGATATCTGTTTGAACCGTTCTTCCGCTTTCCTGTCACCCGGATGAGTGTCCGGATGACACTCTTTTACCAGTTTTCTATACGCTTTTTTAATTGTCTCTGCATCTGCTTTTTCAGCAATGCCTAAAACCAAATAAAAATCCATTTCCTGCTCCGACCTGCACATTTCATTTCCAGCACACCTGCCCCGGTATCTGCAGGGCAGGTGTGCCTTCTTGGATTATTCTGCCGTATAATTACCCTCTACAGCCACGCTGCTTATCTTATCCTTTTTCTGTTTTAGCACCAGTGTAAAAGTGCCTGTCCCTTCCTCGTCACCGTATTCTTCCTTGTAGTCCACCACAAACGCATTGGGGAAACAATATTTTCTTTCCATGATACTTCCGGCGATATGCTCTACTGTCACTTTGCGGTAGCAGTCTGCCTTCTCAGCCGGTACCAGAGACCAGAGCGCAAGCTTTCTTGTACTGTCGGTCACATCTCCATCAAGGGCTGCCAGTATCTTGCCTGTAATCGTCATGGTTGCACCCACATCTTTTGTTCTCGCATTGGAATCCAAGGGAATATCTGTAGTTACTTTTACGCTTCTGACACACTCTTTTGAAATCTCAAAGCTATCCAAACCTTCTACTTTTACCAAAAAAGACATCTTCCTGTTCCTCCTTTATTCTTCGCTGTATCCGCCTTCAACCTTTACGGCATTGTTTTCATCCTTTTTCTGCTTGATGTGAAGATAAAATGTACCCACACCGGTCTCATCATCCAGATGCTCCTCATATTCCATCACAAAAGCATTGGGAAAGGCATACTTTCTGACTACCTGCCCTGCTGAAATTACTTCAATTTCTGCATTGCGGTAACAGTCTGCCTGCTCGGAAGGAACCTGAGACCATTTGGACAACCCAAGTGTGCCGTCCTCGCCGCTGCCATCCACTTTAAAAAGCATTTTCCCTGTAATCTTTGCCGCAAGACCAAAATCTGTCGCCCTTGCATTGGAATCTTTCGCTGACTGAGAATTAAAAACCACTGTCTGAATGGTCTTCTCATTCAGCTCAATCTTTCCGTTCATCCCACTAACACTAAGTCTAAAACCCATTGCAATTTCCTCCTTCTTACCATTGAATATGTTAGATTTTATTAGATAAATCAGCCTTCATTTGTCAGCCTGTTTACCTCTACTTCAAGATTTTTAACGTTGCCGTTAAACAGAATATCCAGATTGCAGTATCCTGCCGCCTGGTCCACGGAATAACTGATATCATCGCCGCTGCCCAGAATGGCATTTATGCAGTCCTTTTTCTCCAGCCAGCGGTTTTTCTGGCTGCTGGGTTTATTGGAGAAAAATTCCCCGATACTTTCCTGTTTAAAGTCACCGGTTGCATGCCGCATGACACGTTCTATATAGCTTGTCACCTGCGTTTTGTAAATTGGTTCATAACTCTTTCCGTCACTCATCAGGTTTCTTGCCTTGTAGACCATAATGTTCTGAATGTTCATATCTCCCAGCATTGCATTCTCGGAAGAAAATACAAACCCGAAATTCCTGCGGTTAATGTCGTTTTTTATGACATTGGTAAAGCCTGTAATTTCCTTTGCCATTGTTGTACGTACTTTCAGGGCATGGTCACCGGCTTCAATATCAAACCTGACACCGGGAAGGCTCTCATCCACGTTTTTCTTGAACACCTCTTTCAGGTACTCCGGACTCTGATATGCAGAAACCAGACCTGCCGCAACATAAGCAGCCCCGATATACACACCGTCAATCCACAGTTTCATGATATCTTCTTTCTCACGCGACAACTCCGCAGTATTGTTTTCTGTGATGTGCATCCGCTTATCCAAAATAACGCCGGATTTGTCTTTCGGAATAATTGTGAAATTGGGAATGCAGGGAATCGCATATTCACTGAAAGATTTTCCTACCAGTTCCACGCATTTGTTTTCATAGTTTTCAATGCCCTCTGTTGCCATGGCGTTGAAAGTAGTGCGGTCTCCTGTTTCATAACTAAAGAAGCACTGTACGGAATAATCCTTCAGCACATCCAGAATCCTGGCTAAAGACTCCACACTGTTGACATCCTCTTTATCCACGTTTTCATTTCCTTTAAATCTTTCCCTGACAGCTTTCATCTTGGAATGGCTGTCCAGGGAAACAGATGGAAATATCCCATACCAGATTGTATTCTCAAAATCATTTTTGGCATTTACGGAACTCAGATAAGTAATCAGCCGTGTAATGTTGCTGCTTCTTGCCAGCAGTTCGTTTCCTACGTTAGTTATAATCATGGACGGCCGCATTGTCTTGACATTTTTAGGGAACTGTTCAAAAAATGCCCATACGCCCAGTATTTTTTCCACCAGAGGTTTCACGACCTTTATGAAATCATCCTTGCTGGTCTTGTAAAACTCCAGATAGGAATTGTAATTTGCCACTTCCTTCTTCACATCCACTTCGCTTTCCATGGTGGAGGCAAGCGGACAAAAAGTTCTTGTTACCAGCGACATTACGTATTCATTTCCATCTTCATTCAATGCCTTGTAATCGTCTTCCAATGCCGCAATCAGCCCCGTATTAGCCTTGTCATCCAGAACCAGAAGCTCCTGCTTCTTCTCCTTAGGCGCCTCCAGAATCTTGAGTTCTCCCTCTTCATTCATACTGAGAACACCAATGGCCAGCGGCGCTTCATCCTGGGACATCTGTCCATCCCCCAGCAATAACCTGGTCTTGATATCCTCTATTGCCAGCGGCAGCATCGCCATGACATTGTTGTAATTTGCACTTGCTTCCTCAAACATGACATTCAGTTTGTCTGCCAAATCCAGTTTCTTGGGGTCACCATCCTCCAGCTTTGCATATTCGCTATATGTGTACTGCATTTCTTTTCTGTTCTGGCGGATATCATCCATGACCTTTTTAGGGGAAATCATATCTGTGAGCTTTTCAAACTGAAAATCCACATTAATCGTTCCCTGGGAGCGCTTGGTTTCCACCAGAGTCATCAGCATTTTCAGGAAATCGTTCTGTCTGTTTAAATGAATCTCCGTAATCAAATCATCTGAGACATTCTCCGGCTTTTTCAGGGTATACAACACCTTTTGATTGTTTGCATCAAAGAAGGAATAAACCACCGGTTCAAATTTTTCCAGAAACTCATCAAAACTTCTTACCAGCAGCGCTTCATTTAATGCCTTAATCTTGTCATCACTCAGGCTGTTAATTCCTCTCACATCTCCGACCAACGTCATAAGATTGTGTTTTTCCGGATTAATCTCTTCAAAAAGAATCGTCCGGTTTGTCTGGCTGATTATATTCATTGCCGTCACCTTTCCCTTTCACTTGGTTTTATATTTTTGTAATGGACTTCCAACTCTATTTCTCCATCCTGGAAAATCATCAGCAGCTTTTCATTGTAGTTCAGCGTATATTTTTTATTTTTCAGCAGGATATCCTTTCCATTGAACAAAGTGGCATCTCCATTGTTCCTGATACATAGGGTATGATTTTCGCCCCCATAAAACATGATTTTTTCTGCATCCTTCAGTTCTGCGTCAATTCTGCATTTGTCCTTTATCCACTGGAAACTGAAAGGCTCCCGGCTCTCTCTCTTATATAAGTTGACACTCACCGGCGGCATATCTTCCCCGCCTGCATTTTTTAACATGTAGACCACGATTTTACCGGAAAAATCATATCTCAGCATCTCACTGATACTTTGCGGTTTTCGCGAAACCTCTGCGTACTTTTCTGTTTTTTTTTTCGCCCGGACAAGCAGAAACGAAAGTATGGCAAATACCACGCACACACCTGACACCACGACACAGAGCCAGAAATACTGCATACCATCATCCTCCGGCTCCGGGGGCGGCAGTTCCAACCATAAACTCCCTTCTGCATCACTGCAAAAAACCACACTGTTTAAATTGCTGAAATCCACTTTCAAAGATATCTCCTGCGATTCCTCCACCTGGTAAGGAATGACAGCCTTTTCCTGCTCGACAGTATAATTGCAGCAGCTCCCGTTTATGTATATCTCAATTTTTTCACAGATGCCTTTATCTGCTAAAATATTATTTCCTTCTGCATCCGTTATGCGGACATTGATTATATGCTGTAAAAGTTCCTCTTCATAGCCGGCCTCCATATCCACCGACAGACAGTACTCTTTTGTCAGATAGGCATTCACCTTTCCTTTTTCCGCCAGCGTATACTGCAAAGCCACATCTTTTTCCATGGGACTGTCCAGATGGACAACAGCAAACCTTTCTCCCCGGGTAATCTGAACATCCTTACACTGGCAGGTTACCTTGATATCCTCAATCCTGCTTTCGGCTACCAGCAGTATTCTGGCTTGTTCCGAAAAAGCATCCTGCAACGAAACACTGGCTGCATATTCCGATGTATCTGATGCACCCAACATAATTCTTTCCAGTCCCAACTGTTCAAACAGATAGTTCTGGGCAAAATCCTCGACAGACTGCCCTTCTGTCTTCCTAAAAACAAAGCCGTCTGTGGCCTCCGGCCCATAAGAAATCTGCTCCTCAATTCCCTCTGCCTCAAACAATAAAACATCTATCTTCACATTCTGACTTTCGGCGTCTGCAACTGCACTTTCATATAACATCCGGGCCTCTTCTGTTTCGGGCTTTCCTTTCATGCTGATTTCCCCGTCAGAAAGGATGACGATTCTCTTCTGGCCTAGTATGCCTTCGGAAAATCTTTCCAGCGCGTAGTCCACTGCCAGCCCCGTATTGGTATATCCTCTCTTCTCCGCTTCCTGCAGTTCTCTCAGCTGACCCTCCAGTGTCTGTCCAAAATCCGTGCAGACGACCACATCCTCATTGTAGACCATTACCGCGGTCTCATAATCGGAGGGCAGCATGGCCGCAACCATTGCAACAAAGTCAACCGCCTCCTGCCAGTTATCCCTTGCCATGGAACTGCTGCCGTCCAGTGCAAAAAGAATCTGGTGTGTGGCGGTGTCCGTATTATATGCTGCCGCGCGAACAGAAATCGCATTTGTAAACAACATCATTAACAGACAAATGGAAATCCACCTTTTTTTATGTATCCTAATGTTTTTCATCATTTACCCTTATTTTTCTCTCAACCAGCCATGCCGCATATCCTACTGCGCACCAGACAATGGCGCTCCACACTGTATAAGCAGCACTGGGTCTGACAATAAAAAGAAACCAGCCGGCCAGCCATTCCAGACACACAATGATTCTGGCGCGTTTTCGTATACAATTTCTTTCATTTCCTTCTATCGGCTTGTTCCTGCTGTCCAGCGGCGCAAACAGGAAAATACATAACAGCGAAACCGTTGCCGCCACCGTTGTGATAATCGTTTGACTGATACTTTCACTTTTTACCCAAAACATTGTTAAAATCAAAGAAACAAACGAAAGAAAATAGCACACAATCATATTAGAAGCATGGTATCCTCCCGCATCTGACCTCAATGGAACCAATGCGCACAAAAACAGTACACAATATCCAGACATCCCCATGCACATCCCAATCAGCAGACTCAGAAGGATATTTGCCCCTAATATCAGCATGCTTTTTAAAGCATACTGATAAACCGCTTCATTTTCTTTGCTGATGTTTCCATTTTCCACTAATATTTTGGTTATTCTCCCAAATAACCTCTCCATCATTACTTGTTTTTGGAAAAATCTTTCAGGTTCTCAGGCACTTTGGGCTGGTAATATACAAAATAGCATCCCTGCGATGCCACCGCTGACAATACCCCTGTCAGCAAATGTGTAGTTGTACTGCATGCGCTCTTTTTAAGTATGCTTTTCAGTTTTTTCATCAACTAAACCTCCTTTTAAATTTTTTAGAGTATATCACGATTCGACATTTTACGACTGCAAATGTAAAAAACATCACGGTTATATGTAACTTTTATATAGGCGGAACCACTCTGATTCCGGACACACAAAAAAAGCACCCGGCTGCTGCCAGGCGCTTTCGCGCTTACTTAAAGAAATCAAACGCCACTATCGTCACATCAAATTTTCCACCTTCATCTTGTATTGTCATTTCCCCGCCATATTTATCAACAATCTGCCGGACAATCAAAAGCCCCAGCCCATGTCCTCTGCCCTCTTTCTTGCTGCTTAAGTAGCGGTTTCTTTCTTTTTGTATGGTATTATTATGATTATTGATGATGTTTATAAACAAATTATGGTTGTCCGCATATAAATTTACATGGATTACTTTATCATGCTTCAAATTCCTCACTGCTTCTATCGCATTGTCTAAAAGGTTCCCCAGACAAATGCTGATGTCTTCCGCATTCAGCTCAGCGTCTTTGGGTATTCTTATGTCCGCATAAAATTTTACCCCCTCTTTCTGGGCCGCATCTGCTTTATAATTTACTATACTGTCAATATACACATTCCCTGAATTAGCAGTGTTTCTCTTCATACTTAAGAAATCAAGGTTTTCGTTACAGTACTTCTCCAATGCATCGTAGTCCCTGCTTTCCAGATATGCTCTTTCCAGAATAAAATGCTGCTTCATATTATGCCTGAACTGCTGCAGTTCTTCCCACCATTCCTTACTCTCCCTGTTTTGGCGGACATAGTATGCGCACTGCTTAGCCAACAGCTCCTGACGCATACGATTCTCCATGGTTTCTTTTGCCTTATCATACAGATAATATGTAAAAATATTAATCAGCAAAATCATTGTTACCGCAATAAAACCAAGCACATAATTTTCCAGTGTTCCTTTCAGAAAAATGGCAAGCATAATCCAGACGCTTCCAACCGGCACAATAAACACTTCCAGCCAGTCCTGAATGCCCAACTCCATTTTTCTGCGCATCTTTACAAGTATGGATGCCAGTTTAATGATTAACAGCCATACTATCTTGGACAAAACCGTATATAATAAATCCCCATTCCAGTCTATTTCCCACGGCAGCAGCTCTTTACCATAATAAACAAATAATTCTGCACACATGCCACTTAGATACATAAATACAGTCACCGCAATCAATGTTCTGACCGGATTGGAATATAGGACTCTGATTGTCACGAAGAAAATCAGAACAAATACCAGCAGATTCAACCATGCTGTTCCAATATAATTTGCCACTGCATAAGTAACCAAATTAAAAATAATAAAATATCCTGCCCACACGGAAATATTCAGACACTCATTATTTCTTTTTCTAACCAGCGTACTTTCACAAAAAACACGCTGCAGAATTGTGGAAAAAATCTCTACAATAAACAACATTATGACAATTCCCATTTTTTATCCCTCAAAAGAAAAACATAATGCTGCTTAACAGTGTCCTTATAATTTTTACTGATTTCTATTATCATTCCATTGTCTAAAACCACATGGTCTGCTGAATACTTGATAATAAACTGTTTATTAATCAAAAATGACTTCCGTATTCTTATAAACTTTATATTCGTTCCATTGACAATCTTTTCGACCTCTTCCATTTTCCCATAAAACTTATATTCTTCTACAAACTCATCTTTTTGTTCAATGCTTATTCTGATAAGTCTTTTATCACTTTGAAAATATCTGATTCGTGCCAAAGGAATGTTATAGTGCTGCCTGTTATACGAAAAACTATAGCTTTCACGCAAATCCAGTCTTGTTTCCACAACCTTCCGCAATATCTGCTCCAGCTTTTTTTTGTCCACCGGCTTATCTATAAAAGCAAAAGGCTGGACTTCTATTATTTCCTTGCAGTACTGGTCGTGGCACGAAATAAAAACCAAAACTGCTCTGTTATCCCTTCCCCTGACTTCCCTTGCAGTTTCAATACCATTGATTCCAAGCATCTCTATGTCTAAAAAAATAATGTCCATATTACCCGTCGTATCTATTTCAAACAACAAATCTTCTCCGCTTTGAAAGCAATATAATTCTGCATTTCGGGACAAATTATTCATAATCGTATGAATCATGCACTTCTGCTGTTGTAATTCTTCTAAAATATCTTCACATATTCCTATTCTTAACATCTGGCAATCCCCTATTTTTTACGCAAAGCCGTATGATGATAAAAAGGACCAACTTTTCATTGTCATATTACATTTGTAATGATTACTTTTTTCTCATCCTTAGACTTTTTGTAAGCGCTTTCACAACATCCGCCACTATTTTAATTTCTTCCGCATCGCAGGTTTCAATTTCATCCGCCAGTTCTTTGACAAAGACATTCCTTGTTTCACTCACATTGTCACACACCAATTCGTCCAATGTTGTTTCCAGGACATTGGCTATGTCAACCAATGTAGGTAAACTTACTTTCGTTTTGCCTCTTTCAATATTGCTGATATGAGGATTCGATACTCCTATTGCATTGGCAAGTTCATACTGCGAAATATTCTTTCTGATTCTTTTTTCCCGCACACGAAATCCAATTGATTTATAATCCAAATCCATTATCCTACTCCTAACCCTTCCATCATGCTGTATTTCCTTTATTCATTTATAATACTTATCCTCTTTTCACAAATAAATACTCTATATGAAAAAAGTTTTTATGTGGATTATTATAAGTCGATTCTTTTATAAATATTTTTTACTTTGTTGTTATAAAATAATAAGTTTAATACAAATATGTCATAAGATTCCATATTAAAAAAGCTTCCCATACTGAAGAATCCTGCAAGCATCCTCTGAACTCTCTGTCCCATTCTTTCCCTCTGCATAATCAACTATGTCGGCAGGCTGTCCGCCACACAAAGCGCCCCATACCCCACCCTGTCATTAGGATATTCCGTTTCCCCCCTAATCGGCCTTGCCCCGCGCCTCAGATACGCTTTCACCTTCTCCCCGTACAAAAACAAATCATTTCCCCTGACAATCCCCCACTGCATCAGAAGCGCCGCGGCACCCGTCACAAAAGGCGCTGCAAAGGATGTGCCTGTAAACTGCCCGTAGCCGCCGAAAGTGTCCGGCGCCGTGATTTCCACACCCGGCGCCACAATATCCGGTTTGATGGCGCCTGCCGCCACAAGGCCTACCGTCCTTTCCGGGTATACATAGCCCCGCCCGGAAAAATCAGCGTAGGATTCGTAGGCGCTGTTATAAGCTCCCACTGTGATAACCTTTTGCGCTGTGGAAGGAATTGTCAGCGTAATCTGCGGGCTTGGGGTAAAAAAGCGGGTATTTCTGCTGCGGACGGCTGCGCTTGGCAGATAAAAATAGTATTGTCCGGTAACGCTTTGCAGGCTTTCTATCTGAAAAGTCCACACCCCTTTCGTCACATATGCTTCTGCCGGGATAAAATCGAAATAGATTTCCTGATTCACGGCGTAGGGCGCCGGTTCCCCGATATATACCAGAATATCCGTCTGCTCCATCCTGAAGGTAATCTTTCCAGCCCTGTCAATCGGGACAACCTGTTCCTCCCCGCGGGGTGAGCGCAGGGTAAGCCTGTAACGGTCAACATAGTTTTTCCAAAGCTGCACGCTAAGGGCCGTTTCATAATCACCCACTCCCAGCTCCACCCCGACGCTTCTGCCCGCCGGGACAGCCCCGCCGTCAGCGCCCAGATTTCCCTGCACATGCCCTGCGGAAGCCCCCTCGTTTCCGCTTCCCACGCTGATAACCGTCCTTCCCACCTCCGAAGCATTGTCCAGAAACCGTTCCAGCAGGGAAGCCCCGTCATGCGCCCCATAAGTGTTACCAAAACTTAAATTAATGGACACCGGCATGGATAACTGCTGCGCTTTCCTTATGACATAGGTAATGGCGCGCATCAATTCTGTTGTCCTTGGAAAGGACTGCACATCGGGAATCCCCAGCTTTACTATGATTAAGCTGCTGTTTGGCGCAACGCCTTCATAGTTACCGTCGCCGCTCCCTGCCGCAATGCCCGCCACTGCCGTTCCGTGTCCGCTTACGTCACGGCTCGGCACCAGACGATAACTTTCCTCCATGGTATCGGCAAAAAGCGCCCTGTCTATCTGCTCCTTTGTAAACTCCGTCCCCAGCGCAAAACCCTCTGGCGGCCTTCTGCCCAATGCTTCATCTGCTGGAATCGTCTGGTCCCAGAGATATAAAATTCTGCTGCTTTTGTCTGCATTAAGAAAATGCCTGTTGGAAAAATCTATTCCGGAATCAATCACTGCCACGATAACGCCTTCCCCGTCCAGATACGGTTCCCTGACAGTGACCTGTGTAATACAGGAGGCTTCTTTTCCATTCAAAACAGAAAAAAAAAGCCGCTTGGGCTTTTCCACATATTCTATTTCCGGCTGCGATGCCACCGCCTCCACCAGTCCCTCCGGAACTGTCAGGATGGCATAGCCTGCCAGAAGCTCTTCCACCGTAATTCCCATTTCGGCAAGCCTTGCCAGTGTCCCGTTATATTTGACTATCAATTCCCATGTACGGGTCTCCGGTTCAAACCCCACATTTAAATTTAAAGACTTTTCCCTGACATTTTCCGGGGTTTCCAGCGCCAGATTCAGTAAATTTTCCAGCTTTTGATTCTCCATGCCAACCTCCGCATCGCAGTTTTTCTGCAACACATAATCTCACAAAAATTCTTTTCACACTATTAGATTATGTGACGTCAGCATGTATCATTCTGTCTTTCCATATAATGTATTGTATTTCTTCACTTTATTTTTCTTCACAGGAACTAATATACTTCTTCTTATTCAAAAAACTTCTTCATCATCCGGATGGCATACGCCGTATCCCTGCTCCCCGCCGTCTCCACCGCGGAATGCATGGCGAGCTGCGCCAGTCCGATGTCCGCAGAGGGGATGGACACATGCGCCGTGGAAATATTGCCCAAAGTAGAACCCCCTGCAATGTCCGAGCGGTTGGTATATGCCTGCACGGGCACGTCAGCCTCCCGGCAAATCTCTTTTATCCGGGCTGCCGTCAGGGAATCGGTGGTATACTTCTGGCTGCCGTGATATTTGATGACAATGCCGCCGTTTAAGCAGGGCTTATTGACAGGGTCCGCCTTTTCGGGATGCGCCGGATGAATGGCATGGGCATTGTCCGCCGAAATCAGAAATCCCCGCGCAATATTCCTCCTAAGCCAGGAATCCTTCTTTCCAAACGCTTCCTGTATGCGTCCCAGCACATCCGCTAAAAAGGTGGAGTCCGCTCCCTGTCTTGTGCCGCTTCCCACCTCTTCGTTGTCAAATACCGCACAGACATTGATACAGGAACCCGAACCGCTCTCTGTCAGGGCTGTCATTGCGGAAAACGCACACTGCAAGTCATCCAGTCTGGGAGAGAGGATAAATTCTCCGTCCTTTCCTACCTTTCTTCCTTTCTCCCGCACATACAAAAACAAGTCGTGCGCCAGAATCTGTTCCGCATCTACACCGGCAGCCTCCGCCACCGTTTCCAAAAAACTGTTCTCTTCCCCGGTCAGGGCATAAATGGGCAGCATGTCGGTCTGGGGATTGAACTCCGTCCCCTTATCCGTTCCCCTGCTCATATGGATGGCCAGACTTGGAATCACCAGCAAGTCCTTATCCACATTCACCAGCCGGGTAACTATCTTTCCGCCCTCTTTTACGGCAATCCTGCCCGCTGCCGAAAGCGGCCTGTCGAACCATGTGTGAAGCAGCATACCGCCATACTTTTCCGTATTCAGCTTCACATACCCTCCTTCCGCCTTCATCTCCGGATTTTCCTTTATCTTAAAAGCAGGGGAGTCGCTGTGTGCGGCCACGATATGAAAGCCCGTCACAGCGCCGCCCTCCCCTTCCTCTTTACCGTCCGCTTCCCCGTCAAATCCTGCCGGGATACAAAACGCCGCTATGGAAGAATCATTCCTCGTTACAAAATATTTCCCACCCGCAGCAAGCGTCCATTCCTCCTCTTCCCGCAGTTCACAAAACCCGGCCGCAAAAGCCATCGCCTTCAGATTTTCTACCGCATGAAAAGCGCTCGGGCTCTCCCCTATAAACCGCAGCATCTCCTCCGTCCTTCTCCCAAACTCCATCTCCCATTTCTCTCCTTCCTAAATAAATACAAGCAATTAATATTTGCAATCCCCCTGATACCGAAGCGGCAGTTCCAGCCCGTTTTCCTCCAAAAGCTTCCTGTCCGTGAGGATTTCTTCCGTCCTGCCGTCTTTTATGATTTCACCGCCGCAAATCAGGATGCACCGCTTGCAGGTGTCCAGCACCATGTCCAAATCATGCGTTGCTATCAGCTTTAAGTGGGAAAACTCATTAAGAATCCGTATCAGGTTCCTTCTGTTTTTTGGGTCCAGAGTCACGCTCGGTTCATCCAGCAAAAGGATGTCCGGCGACATGGATAGTATCGTTGCTATGGACGCCAGCTTTTTTTCGCCGCCGGAAAGCCGGTAAATCTGCTTATCCTTTAAGTGGGATATACCTACCGCCCCAAGAGCCTTCTCCACCCTGCGCGCTACCTCTTCTTCCGAAAACCCGTAGCTGCGCGGGGCAAACGCCACGTCTTCCCCCACCGTTGTCATAAACAACTGGCTGTCCGCATCCTGAAACACGTAACCGATTCTCTCACGTATTTTCGTCAGCATGGACTTTTCCACAGGCATATCCTCTATCCTTATGCTTCCCGAAAAATCAGTGTGCAATCCCACCATAAGCTTTAACAAGGTGGATTTCCCCGCCCCGTTGCTTCCGATAATCCCAATCGACTCCGATTCCCCTGCCTCAAAGCTTAAATGGTTCAAAACCTTTTTTCCTTTTTCGTATCCAAAAGAAACGTCGCTTACCGTTATATGGATATGGCTCATTTTATCACAAACCTCCCTGCCATTTCAAATACGGGATAAATCCGCAATACCGTAAGGCCCCCACCGAATAAAAGAAGCCACAAAAAATCTTTCCCTGTAAATTTTCCGGCATTCACCCCTGCAAAGAAAGCACCCCTGCCCCTGCTGCCGTCAAAGCCCCGTAAACACATGCTCTCATAGACTTCTCCCGCCCTGTCCATACTGCGAAGCAAAAGCCGGCCGGCAAGAGAACCCCACGCCTTAAAATGGACGCCCTTCTGTCCGGGGGCGCGCAGGGCATATGCCCTGGTCATGCAGTCGGCCTCCTTTAACAGCAAAGAGATGTATCGGTAAATAAAGAGTATGACAGTTACCAGTACCTGCGGCACATGCAGCATACGCAGGGCGGCGCAAAGCTTTCCTATGCTTGTAGTCGCAATAAGCAGATATCCGGCAAGAATGGTAAAAATGCCTTTTACCAACAGGGTTACAAAAGACAACATGCCGCCGGATACGGGAATCGTCCCCCAGAGCAAAAGGGGCGTCCTGTCAAAAAAAGGATTCCACATTCCCACAAAAAGAAGCAGCGGCAGAATCACCGCCGTTCTTCTTACACATTTTGCGAAAGAAATGTCAAACACAATAAACAAAATCAGGGGATACAAAACCATTCCCAAAAGCCCTGCAAGGTCATACTTGTCAAAAGAAACCACAAGCAGAATATAAAGCACGGTTACAAGCAGCTTGCTGAGGGGATGCACCTTATTGATATATTTTTCTTCTTCCGCTCCTTCCTCCAGAAGCGTAAGTTCCCTTAGCGCCGCGTCTATTTTACTCATGCGTCGGTTTCCTTCTGAAGAACTTGAAGAGATAACAGCAGCCTACGCACAGCGCCACCACTGCCAATCCGCCCACTATGCCTGAAAACGATGTCCCTGCCGGGGTTTCCTCACTTTTAAAGCCATAATCCGGCAGCAGCGCGGTTCGTTCCTGAATGGAAGCCGCCGCGTCGTAAATGCCGTCCGCCGCCTCCAGTTGTGTGCTGCCGGTCAGTTTTTCCACAGACCATTCCAATCCGTCCGGGAAGGAAGAAGCCGCAAGGGAAAGCGCACCGCCAACCAGTACCGTCACTACCGCCAGCGCTGCCAGCGTTTTCTCAAATGTCAGTTTTGCCTGTTTCTTTTCTTCTTTTTCTTCTCCTCCCCACAAAAGCTCCGGCCTTGCCTCATAAACAAACAGCAATACTGCCGCCGTAATCAGTCCTTCCACCAAGCCGATTGCCAGATGGATGGGCTGCATGAAGGAGAGGAACGCCCCAAACGGCAACAGCGTTACGCCGGAGAGCAATGTTTCAAGAGTCACGGAAAATGCCCCAAGCTGCAGCGTTGCCACACATCCCAGAACAGAAGCCGCTACAATTTTTCTTCTGGACATCCCGCCCTTCATCATGTTTCTCCATATCAGAAGCGCTCCGATAAAGCAGCCGTAAAAGGCCATGTTCCAGATATTGCACCCGAGCGCCAAAAGCCCGCCGTCCGCAAACAGCAGGCATTGTATGACAAGGACGCCTATCATGGACAGAAATCCCGCGTAAGGGCCGAGAATGGCAGAGAGCAGCATTCCTCCGCACAAGTGTCCGGAAGACCCCGTACCCGGAATGGTAAAATTAATCATCTGGGCTGCAAACACAAACGCCCCCATTACACCCATCACCGGTATCTTTTTCGCGTCATTTTCCAATTTCACTTTTTTAATGGAGTACCCTGCCGCCGCAGCGGAGCAAAGGTACATGGTTCCGGCCACTGCCGGTGCGACAAGCGCGTCTGCCATATGCATAAACTTATTCCTCCTCTATCTGCCTCTTGATTTCTTTTAAGGACATGCCTGTCTTATCCGCTATTTTTTTCACATCCTCATATTCTGCTTTCCGCTTTCTTATGCCGAATCCGCTGCTTTCCTTGACGCGGACTTTTCCGTATGCGGTATCCACTGTTTTTTCCTCTCGCGCCAGCGCCATTCTGTTACAGGTATATTCCCGTATGCCGATGGTGGAAGTGTGTTTGAAAATCAACTCTGCAAAACGTTTTCTGTCCCCTGTCCGGCACATCACGGTCAGAAGCGTGCCGGGACGGTCTTTTTTCATGCCGATGGAGGTTGTATAAACATCCAGCGCCCCATGATTCCTGAAAACCTCCAGCGCATAGCCCACCTCTTCCGGCGTCATGTCATCCAGATTGCAGCAAAGTTCCGAAACCGCCTCTGCCTCTCCCTCGCATTCCCCTAAAATGGCGCGCACACAGTTTGCGGCGGCAAAATCCTTTTTCCCCATACCGTAACCAATCTTTTTTATCTGCATGGGCGGCATGGTACGGTAATCATCGGTAATGTGACGTATCAGGGCGGCGCCGGTCGGCGTACAAAGTTCTCCTTCCACCGTCCCTGCATAGCAGGGCACGCCCGAAAGCAGCAGCGCCGTAGCCGGTGCAGGCACCGGCAGGATGCCGTGCGCACAGCGAACCTGACCAAATCCCACATTTACAGGCGAAGTAACCACTTTGTCCACATGCAGTTTTCGCAACAGCAGGATGCACCCGGTAATATCCGCTATCGCATCCGCCATTCCCACCTCGTGAAAATGGATTTCCCCTACTTCTTTTCCGTGTACCTTTCCTTCCGCTTCCGCTATACTCCCGTATACTTTTTTTACCTCTTCTTTTACGTCCTCGGAAACCTTCAGGGCATTTATGATGTTAAAAATATCCTGCAGGCCCGCATGGTGATGCCCATGCGCATGGACATGCCCGTGCGTTTCCCCGTGTACATGCCCAGGCTTTTCCTCATTCCCATATCCTTCTTCATGCATTGATGCAGGCCCATGCTCATTCCCATGCGCCAGTGCAGGCTCATTCTCCGGGCATACATCGCTGCTTTCTTCCTCTGCGCCATGTATCCTGACGCTCACGCTGTTTCCCGTAATCCCGCATCTGACAGCCTGCGTGCAGGCAATTTCCACACCGGGAATGCCTATCCCGTTAAGTTCTGCAAAAAATGCTTCCTTATCCGGCAGCAAATCCGCAAGCGCGCCCATCAGCATATCCCCCGCTGCGCCCATATTACATTCCAGATATAAAATCCGCATATCCCAATCCTCCGTCTGCATCCCAGTCAGATGCTAAATATGATTTATCATGCTGGCTAAGTATCCGGCGCCAAAACCGTTGTCTATGTTCACCACGCTGACGCCGCTGGCACAGGAATTGAGCATGGACAAAAGCGCCGACAGTCCCCCAAAGCTTGCCCCGTACCCCACACTGGTGGGCACCGCTATCACGGGACAGTCCGCAAGACCTCCGATAACGCTGGCAAGCGCCCCTTCCATGCCTGCCACGGCGACAATCACCCTTGCCTCCATAATATCTTCCACATGGTCCATCAGCCGGTGAAGGCCTGCCACTCCCACATCATAAAGCCGGAGAACTTCGTTGCCGTAGACCTCTGCCGTAATGGCTGCTTCCTCCGCAACCGGCATGTCGCTGGTTCCCCCTGTAGCTACCACGATTCTGCCTTTGCCGTCTTTCGGCGGCATTCCCCCCACAATGCCAATCCGGCACAGCGCGTCATACCGCAAATCCATATGCTTTGACACATACTCCGCCGCTTCCTCACACATGCGGGTAATCAGTATGGTCTTTTCCTGTTCCGCCGCCATGGCCTGTGCAATCTGCAAAATCTGCTCCTTCGTCTTTCCCGCGCCGTAAATAACCTCCGGCATCCCCTGCCGGATACCCCTGTGGGTATCCAGCTTGGCAAATCCCAAATCCCTGTACGGCTCTGTTTTTATCTGTAATACAGCTTCTTCCGGCTTTGTCTCGCCCGACGCCACCCGGTTAAGCAGCAGTTCCAGTTCCTTTTTATCCATATCCATCCTCCATGATTATGCTTCGCAAAGAAGTTCTTCTTACGCTAACGCTCTACAAGTATATCCAAAAACACCTCGGCAAAAAACGGTTGCAACGCTTTGGCAATTTCCCTGCGTTTTTCGGAAAACATCTTCCATTCTTCCTCGCGAATCTGCAATCTCGCCGCCCCATGGTATACCCTTACCCTAAAATCTTTGAATCCCATTGCAAACAGCGCCTTCTCGCTTTCTTCAATCCTGTTAAGCATTTCCGCCGTTATCGGCGTTCCAACGGGTATCCTGGTTGCCAGACAGGCATAGGCAGGCTTCGCATGGGTAAAAATGCCTTCTTCTTTCGCCTGTTTCCTGATTTCTGCCTTACTCATCCCACATTCCCTTAAAGGGGAATACACCCCGAGTTCCCGAAGTGCGCGCATCCCGGGCCTGTCATCTGCGTCGTCGGAGGCATTGGTTCCTTCCAGAAAAATGGTATAGCCATCCTCTCCCGCCGCCTTAAGCATCGCTTCAAAAAGCGCTTTTTTGCAATAGTAGCACCTGTCGGCAGGATTGTCCGCAATCCGCCTGTCCGCCAGCACATCCACCTTAATTACGCGAAGCTTTACACCTGCTTTTTCGCAGCATTTCCTTGCGTCCTCCAGTTCAAAACCGGGCTGAAAAGCAGACTGTACAAAATAAGCCTTCACATCCTTTGCATACTTTTTTGCCTGCGCCACCAGAAACGTGGAATCCACACCGCCGGAACAGGAAACCGCCACCCGCGGATGCTTATTAAAAAAATCCCGTAAGTCCATGTTAACCCCCAACTCCAAACAGAAAATGCCACAAAGGCAGACTTATCCTGAAATACCGCACTTCAGTACGAACCTGCCTTCATGGCATTTTTCCTTTCTATTCCCATCCGAATTTTTCCGGCGTGAGAAAAGTCCGCTGCGCAGACTTAATATTTTTCCAAACACTCTGCTGTGAACAATACTGCCACGACAGTTAGAAATTCTTCTCACATTCCTGTCCGTCAAGATACTTTTGCAACAGCCCTACGGCCTCCTCCACCACATTCCCGATTGGCATGGTGGAAACTCCCGCAACCTGAATGTCGCATTTGTTCATGGGAACCAGAATCTTCCTCGCCCGGCTTTTTCCTATGGCTTCAGCCATAGTCGGCGTTACCTCCCCCAAAAGGGCGTCCGCCACCGCTATACCAAGCGGTCCCATAATCACATCCGCATACCTGCATGCGGCAACAACAGGGTTTTCTCCGGTAGCTGCATTTTCCGCCCCGCCTTTTATCATGCCGGCGGTAGCTATGCTGTTGGTCCCTACGGCAATAATCTTGATTGGCAAATCCAATGCCTTCATTTTCTCAATCAGCAGCCTGCCGATTCTGCCGCCCTGCCCGTCTACCACAAGTACTGTCTTTTCCACCATCCGTACCCTCTTCTTTGCTGTCACCTGCTGTATGTTTTTTATTTTACAATATAAGCATTTTTTTCGCAATACCCCTTCTCTTTTTGTCCGGAATCATTATTGAGGTAAAATTCCCGATTTTTTATAATAAAAATCCTATATATAATTGAAAAATAATAACAGCTATGTTACAATAATTCAAAATAAAGTTCCTTAGAAAAAACTATTCCAGCTTTGCTTTGTGGCAGGATAACCCCAATGCGGCTATGTTACCATAAAAGTACAACTGGATTTTTTTATCAGGGGAATCCAGGAAATTTGTAATCACCTAAATACCTGCAAAAATAGGAGAGATGAAATGAGGAAAAGTATAAAAGTAATGGTTGGAATCCGGGTGGCAGCAGCTCTTATATCCGTTTTGCTGTTTAGCTTTCTGACAACAAAAAATATTATGAATATTGAAGATTCCGAAGAATCCAATGTTGCGGTAAACAACCTTTTACAAAGAGCGCAGAAAGCGGAAGCGGCTCATTACAAATGGTCCAGCAACCTCAGCAACGCCTTGTACGGCGGCACGGAATTTACCGGCAGTACAGACTACACCGGCTGTGTACTGGGCCAATGGCTTTACGGTGAGGCCGGAACGGATGATGAGCTTATCCTTGACCTGCGAAACCAAATGGAACCGCTGCACAAAGAACTTCATCAGTCGGCCATATATGTATTGGAACTGTGGGAAACCGAGCCGGAGAAAGCACAGGAATATTATCAGGAAACCATTCAAGCTAATCTGAGTGTTCTGGTAGGGCTTCTGGATGAAGTTGTAGAACGTGGTTCTGTACTTAACGAAATCAGTACGGAAGATATGCGGGACACTGTGTTAACCATGCACAAGGTAACTGTTGTATGTTTATGCCTGGCTCTGTTTTGTCTTCTGAGTCTGATTCTATACATCATGCGGCGTGTGGTAAAACCGATTCTTGTCATTACTGCCAAAACAAAGCCTTTACAGGATGGCTGCATGAAATTGGAGTTGAACTACAAAGCCAACGACGAAATCGGCGACTTATCCAAAACCCTGCAACATTCCATAGAACAGACTTGTCAATACATAGAAGATATCAACCGTATCATGACACAGCTTTCGGTGGGCAATTTTAATGTATCCACTTCTGTACCTTTTATTGGCGATTTTCGTTCCATTTCAGACTCCATTGACAGATTTACGGAATCACTTTCCTTGGTAATTGCCAATATCCATAAGGTGGAAAATAAGGTATTCGGGCACGCAAGGAGCCTCTCCGACGGTTCCCAGCAAATGGCGCAGGGTGCAACCGAACAGGCCAGTGCGGTAGAAGAACTTTCCGCCACTTTAACTGAGCTTTCCAGAAGTGCAAAGCAAAATATTCAGATGGCCTCCGATATGCGGGATAACGCCCATCTTACCGGAGAGCAGGTAAACTTAAGCAGTCAGCAAATGGAGCTGCTCATCAGTGCCATGATGGATATCAGCACAACCTCCCAGCAAATTGAGAAAATTATTTCCACCATTGAAAATATCTCTTTCCAGACTAATATCCTTGCATTGAATGCTTCCGTGGAATCCAGCCGGGCCGGGGAAGCAGGAAAAGGCTTTGCCGTAGTAGCTCAGGAGGTCCGCAACCTTGCTGCCCAGTCCGACCAGGCAGCCAAAGCTACCAAGGAGTTAATTGAAAATTCTGTACAGGCAGCCGAGCGGGGCAATAAGATTGTGGAAGAGGTTTCTGCATCGTTACAGAAAACCCTTACGCTGGTTACCAAATCCAATCAGGCCATCGATACAATTACCGATGCGGTACATGAAGAAGCTACCGCAATTTCACAGGTAGCGGAAGGACTTGGACAAATTTCCGATGTTGTACAGACAAATTCCGCTAACAGTGAGGAGTATGCAACTGTCAGTACAGAGTTGTTTGAACAGGTTAACCTTCTGCAGGACCAGACCCGTGATTTTAAGATTAAATAACCTCATATAAAAGAAAAGGCGATTGCTCCATAGATTACCCATCTATTTTGCAATCGCCCCTTTATTGCGCTTTTTGAAGGCAGCCCTGAAACCTCCTCAACTCCCGGTTAAACTGTTTTGCATGCCAGCTGTCATTGAGATACAGCACACCGTACACCAGAATAAAAACAACGGCGATAGATATGGCAAGCGCCACTGACTCGATGCGGGAAAATACAGCGCCGACAGCAAAATTTGCCCCGAACACCATCCCTTCCACCAGAACAAGATGCACTGCCCTGCGGCACAGAACCTGTCTTATGGTAAGTTCCTTTCTCGAGTAATTCACAAGTCCCAGAAGAACCGAACCCGCCCCAAAAACCGGCGGTACAAAAAAAGCTTTATAGGATAACTGTACATCGGGAGCAAAGAGCATTCCCATTATGGCTTCCAATACGCATATTATTGATGTAGTCACAAAAAATGCCATCATTAACTCTATCCAGTAATTTCTTCCCTGATACCTGCCCATCTCCTATTTCTCCTTTCTTTCCCGCGCCTCAAAAGGCGTTCGCGAAACTTGACAGCTTCCTCTAAGGATGCAGACTTACCGCTTGTTTCAAATCCGGCACATATTGCCTGGATATAATTATTTTTTCCCCGTTCTTCATATGGGCCAGAAACCTGCCGTTTAAAGCCGGACTGATACCCTCTAACAGCATCAGATTTAACACCATCGATTTGGAACAGCGGATGAAATGATATTTCCGGTATGCCGCCTCCGCCTCATAAAGGCGCATTTTCACTTCATAGACTTTGTCCTTTGCATACGCAAAAACCTTTTCATCCACCGCCTCAAAATAATATACGTCTTCCAGACGAAACCGAAAAATACATTCATCCGCCACGCCGGAAAGTTCCTTTCCCTTTGCCAGGCAATAGGAACGGATATCTTTTATTTCCGGGGTAATCTCCACACACTCTATGACGACCTGTTCCTTTTCTTTCTGCAAAATTTTTCGGATTTCTACCTTCATTTTCCCTCTTTTCTTAATGCAAGTCGGGTGTCAAAACCCCTGAATTTTAATACACGGCTTCCCACCGGCTGTCTGTTTTTCCCTTTAAATAGCGGTCAAAAAAATGCAGCACCATTTCGTTGACATTTTCAATGCAGGTCAGGGCGTCCACATCGCCGCAGCCAAGCATCCTTGCAAGCGGCGGGGACACCAGCGGAAGGTCCGTAAAATTCAGGTGTCCCGCATCTTCAAATACCGTATAGTGATAATCAACGGCGTTTTCCCCTAAATAAAAATTAACATAAACCGGCCCCCCCGAACTTCCTCTCTCACTGTCCACTGCCCTCGAATTTACATCAAGAATGGGAATCGGGTAAGGCTCCTCTCTATAATACCAGACGCCGTCCTGATACCCTGTATACTCGCCCAACATCGTACCTTCCAGGTCGATAACGGCATCAATGTCATCCCTCTCCCTGCCTAACTGCACGGAAGATGCGCCGCCCATGGAATGCCCAAACAGCCCGATTTTGTCTGCATCCACCAGAGAAAACGGCCCCGCTTCCCCTGCAGCCGCTTTTTGCAGGATGGTATCCAGCACAAAATTTTCGTCGCCCGTCCTTATCTCCATCCATTCTTTAGCATTGGCATATATCTTTTCTCCCACCTCGGAATCATTGGAATCATTTACGGCATAAACCTGCTGTACAAACGTCCTGTCTGCCATGGTTACCCTGCCGTTTACATCCTCAACAAACATGGCATGGTACGGGTGCCCGATGCTCGCCACCACATATCCGTTGGAAGCCAGCTCCTTGCAAGTGGAAAAATTGCTGTCAATCACACCGAACGCGCCGTGGGAAAATACCACCAGCGGATAGCTGCCTTCCTCGTCAGGATACCAGAACTTCACGGTAAGACTGCGGTTCTCTCCCGTATCCGTATACGTTTCTATCCTGCTTTCATCCTCCCATGTGTATTCTGCAATCTTCACTGCATAAGGGCCTGTCACCACCGGCTCTTTATACTGCGGAAATATAATGGCAGGCAGCAGACATATTCCGTAAAGCAACATATTGCCTATCCATTTCAGTATCCATTTTCCTTTCTTGAAAGGCCTTTCCTTTTTTCTGTAAAGACGTATACCCATCCACAATACCTGTAAGGCAAGCACACCGCAAAAAAGGCCGTATCTGGAAAACCCGCGCAGCACCCTACTCAGCAGCAGCAAAAAAAGAAGCGCAAGCCCCCCTGCCCTGACTGCTTCCTTCCATTTATCATGCCCGTCTTTTGTCATCATAGACCATATGAAAAATATCGTCTCTGCCAGACAGGCCGTCATAAATATCATAGTACCCATCTTTCATCCCTCCTTGTCTTGTCATGACAATCCTAACATATCTGAAAAAAGCCGCAACAAGTACAAGGATAAGATGCAGAATCAGCGGATGAAATACCTCCTGTTACCCTTTCCGGTATCCGGTCATCGTCACCGCCGCCACATGGTTTCCCAATTCATCACTGATATCGACCTGATAATAACAGGTGGTCTTCCCCTCCTTTACACTCCTTGCCTCTGCAATCATCTTTTTACCGTGAATTGCCTGCAGGTAAGTAATGTTGGAGCTTAAGGACACAACGCCGACCTTCTGCCAGTTCGCCGCCACGGCAAAGGCAAAATCCGCCAGCGTAAAATAGACGCCCCCCATCACGGCGCCCACCCCGTTTAAATGCTTTTCTTCCAGACATATGCTGCACTTTGCATAATGGTCTCCAATCTCTTCAATCACTGCTCCGGTCTGTGTGGCAAAACGGTCGTTTGCAAAAAACGCCCTTGTTTCTTCCAATGTTTCCATTCCCATGTTTTCCTCTTTTCTGCGCCGATTTTGCGCGCCCTTAGTTTCTGTCTGCCTGATTCCTTTACTGGAGAATAACCTCCATCCCTATTTTCTGCGGCTTTAGCCCGCAGGATTCATAAAATTTCATGGCGCTTTCATTGCATGTCCAGACATTCAGCGTCACGTTATAGCAGCCCCTCTTTTTTGCAAATGCAAGCACTTCTTCATAAAGCGCTTTACCGATATGTTTCCCCCGGACTGTTTCGTCTACGCACAAATCATCAATATACAAGGTTTTTATATCCGTAAAGGCTTTGCTGTCATCATGCTTCTGGAAGATGCAGAAGGCATAGCCAAGCAGTTCGTCATTTTCGTCCACCGCTGCAAAAACCGGCCTTTCCTCATCATGTAAAATCCCTGTAAGCTGCTCCCTCGTATACTTTTTCGCTCCGGCCTGAAACAAATCCGGCCTGCCCAGATGATGCACCATACACACCTGCATAAGAAGCCTTTCAATCCCCTCCACGTCACTTTCCTTCGCCCTTCTAATCTGCATAACCATCCTTCTTTCCTTTATTTCCCAAAACATAGAACTTCTTCTCACGCTATTGTACTACAATTTTGCATTATCAGAAAGTATTTCCAACTGCTCTTTTTCATTTTTATAAAAATACGCCTCGCCGCCAATCCGGCAAAGCATATCAGGGTTCCTGTCGAAATCATAACAAGATATACTGCATTGCTGAACTTGCCAAACAGAAAACCATATACAATCTGCCCCAATAGAACTCCTCACTCCTGCAACGGTGTCAGCGAACCGAACAATTCCTCATATGTGTAGGTTACTTTTTCAATCTCTTCTTCAGATTCAAAATATGCTTCCCAATAAGGAGCCATTAATTCTTCATACTGCGTTTCCGTTATTCGGAAAAACCATTGTCCGTCAGACTGTGAAAAAACACCCTGCTCCTTAAGCCAATCCGGTATATCAATGCCCTCCTCTTTTGTATAAACAGGCAGCATAACCATGTGAAGGCTTTCTTCTTCATTAAACCAGCTGGAAATACCTAAAGTTTGGCACTCAACATCCCCACCGGAACCAAGCTGATAAAACGCCAAATATTTACCATCCCAAATCCAAGCAATCTTTTTACTTCCCAAAATTGCATACCAAAAATTTTCCAAAGTATACCATAATTCACACTTTCCTGTCTGTTCATTATAATCAAAAATATAGACTGCATTATGGTTGTTTTCGTTTCTCATTCCCAGCTCCGGAAAATCATCATCATCTATATCAAAAAAAATATACTCACATTGGAGCAGTATCTGGCTGTAATCTAAATCTTCATAAGCCGTCAGTCTTTCAAAATCCTTCAAATATATTTCTTTTCCTGTTTCTTTATTTAGAAATGGCAGGTCATTATTTAACAGTTCAGAAAAATATATTGCATATTCCTCATAGTTTTCCAAATCACCTTGCATAAATTCTCCGGCAAAATCCACTTTTTCATAAGCCTGCCTGATAATTTTAATCCCTTCCGCATCTGTATAGGGCAAATCCCTTTCTTCTGAAAAATCCGTCCAATGCTCATATATTTTTTGATTCCCAGAACTATCTTTGTCAGGTTTCCTGAAAATGCTTACTGCAAATAAAATTATCATACCAGCCAAAACTATAATGTACCCTATATGCTTCTTTCTCACTTGCCCTCCTATGTTTGTTCTTCAGCAAGGTTACTTATCAAGTCCCGCTTTGCTGTTTTACTTTTTTAAATATCAAGTATATCCAGTAATTCCTGAACCCCTTCGGGGCTGTCCGCAAAATCCTTTACCGGACTTCCCACATACGCGTCACATTCTTCCTGCGTAACATGCCCGCTCCTCTCCACGGTTCCCGCTTCAGTTTCCACCGTATATGTCCAGCTTACCTCGGAAAGGTTATCCGTCATGGCAATCAGCACACAGGCATAATCCATCATCCGTTCGTCAAACCGTATCCCGTTTCTTACGCTGTCCGTATAGTGGAATGTCCATCCGCACGGCTCCTTTGCCGTATGCAGTTCCGTGGTGGCGCCACCCATCTCCTCCATCATTCCAAGCGCCAGAACCAGTCTGCCGTCCGCCATCACATCCCCCACATAGGGATTTCTCGCCGCAAATACGTCGTTTGCCATCTTGCCGATGACGGAACCGTCCGGCTTTATGAGGACACCGCCTGCATAAAGCCCGATTCCAATCTCATCATACCCTATTTTCACGCAAAAGTCACTGTCGGGATGAAAAAAGGAAGGCAGGCAGGTGTCTATGATTAGTTCCGACGTGCCGTCCGCCTTCTTCTCTATCCGATACCTCGCAACTGAGACGGCGGGTGCATAACACATGGTGCTCGCCCCTTCCCCCGGTTCACAGCACATACCGCTGACCTCGAAACAATCTTCATACACATTTGTATATAATACCACATAAGACCTGTTCCGAAAGCCGACGACGTAAAGCTTCAGAAATACTGCCAAAACAAACAGGACCATGACAATGGCAATACCTGCCGCTATTTTTTTAGCAGCGCTTCTTTTCACTTTTTTCAGGAAATCGACTTCCTGCTTTCTCTCCGACTGCTGTTTTGCACTCTTTTCCCGGATATCCGCCCGCAACCTTTTCAGGATGTCGCTGCATTCCCCGCACCCTTCCATATGCTTTTCTATTTCCTGCACCGTCGCCTCGCTCGTCAGCCCATCCATATACAACGGCAGCAAATCCTGTATCATTTCACACGGTATTTTCTGTTCTGTCATAATCCTGCCTCCCTTGCCGCTTTTTCTTTTCCCCGGTAAAAAGCCACCCGCGCCCAATTTTCGCTTCTCCCCATGATTTCCCCTATCTGGGCAAAAGAAAGATTGCCGATTAACCTTAAGTACATTACCTCCCGCACAGGCTCCTCCAAATGGTGAATCGCTTTTATGATTTGTAAGTTGTCCCAATCGCGAAAAATCTCTTCCTCCACGGAAGCGGCATACCCTTCAGGCTCTTTCGGTAGCTTTTCCTTTTTCTGTTTTCTGAAATACTCAAACAGAACCCTTTTTGCGATTCCACAGAGCCATGTGGAAACCGTGCTGTCGCCCTTGAATTTCCCGCTGGCCTTGACAGCCCTGAAAAAAGTTTCCTGCGTCAGTTCTTCCGCCAAATCGGGATTCCCTGTCTTACTGAGGAGAAAGCCATACACTGTCCCGGCATGTACCCTGTAAATCTTTTCCATGGATTCCATATGACTTTCTCCTTTCTTCGGATGCTTCTACCTGTTAGTGACAGAAACCGCCGGTTCGTTACATATTAAATTTATTTTATATCCATTGTAAATAACAGGCAATCATCTTATAATTATTTATACAGAAATGCTTGCCAAAGAATATTCCGACCAGGAGAATCAATAAATGAAAAAATCGACTTCTAAAAGAAAAAAGATATTCCGTGCAATATTATGTATAGTACCCATACTGCTGATTGCCGGAGATTGGGCGCTGACCGTAACGGTTTACAACGAGAATTTCAATAAGCGTTTTGAAAGCTATGAACCGTTGATGCTTCACATAGATGATTTTGACGGGCTGCAATGCACGCAATATCAGTTTTCTTCCGATAAGGGGCAGACGCTGACAGGATATCTGTACAGTTCGGGAGAAAACCAGCGCGGTATCATCATTATGGCACACGGTTTCGGCGGGGGCGGATTCAATTCCTATATGGACTGCGCCGATTATTTTGCCCGTCACGGTTACTACGTTTTTGCATATGACGCCACCGGAAATGACGAAAGCGAGGGCGACGGAGTCGGCGGTCTTCCACAGGGTGTGATAGACCTTGACCATGCAATATCCTTTGTGGAAGAAAGCGGAAATTTCCCCGACTTACCGATAGCTTTATTCGGACATAGCTGGGGCGGCTACAGCGTGTGCAGCGTCCTGACCTATCATCCCGAAATAAAAGCCGTGATTGCATGTTCAGGCTTCAACAGTTCATCAGCCATGTTTGAAGCGCAGGGAAAGGAGCTGGCAGGAAACGGCATCTATGTGATGATGCCGTTTGTGAAACTGCATGAGCGCATAAAATTTGGCAATTATGCTTCAAACACTGCCCTGGACGGTTTTTCAGCAAGCGAAGCGGCTGTCATGATAGTACACAGCGCCGATGACGATGTCGTCCCAATCCAATATGGTTACGAGATTTATTACGACAAATATAAGGATAACCCCCGATTTACCTTTATCTGCCTTGAAGACAGCGGACATAATCATATTTATCATGATATAACCTACGTCAATGAATTGAATGCAGCGTTTGAACAATGGCTCAAAACGCTTGACTACAACTACGACGCTGCGGAAAACCGGGAACGCTTTGCAGCAGATAAAGCCGATTTCCTGTATCGCAATCTTGACCGGAATAAATGGTGTAATATGTTAAATTTAGAATTGTTTGAAAAATTCACCAGCTTTTTGGATGAAAGCATGGGGGACAATAAATAGGCTGATTATCCACTTTATTTTACGGGCATATATGTATCAAGGTATTCCAGTATCTTCCGCGTATATTCCCCATACACCTTATTGTCATTTTGTAAGCCGTGGCCCGAATGCCCACACAGGTAATAATCATGGGGTACATGGTTGTCCTCAAGCGCTTTCAGAAGCCTTTGAGAGCCTTCATAGGGCTGGACTTTATCATATTTCCCATATGCTAAAAGTGTGGGAACGCTGTTTTCGTCTATCCAGAGCAGGGCGGAAATATCTTTTATTTCTTCGTCATACTCAGGCGTACCAAACTCCGACTTGATTTCCTTTCCTGCCATTGCCCCGAACAGAGCCCTTGCGGCAGCGTTGCTTTCCTCGCTTCCGATATCAAGTCCGTAACATTTCCAATCCTCGGGGTAAAACGAGGACGGACCTACTGCCCCAAAAACCATTTTCACAGGTACGGGCGAATCTTTGACGTCACGATAAGCATACAGAAGGGCAAGACAGCAGCCCGCCGAACCGCCTGAAATCGCCATTTCGTCAATATGGTATCCCAATTTTTCCGCTTCTGCAATCACATAAGGTATGCTTTCTTTAATTTCCATTGATTGAGAGTACACGCTTGCGTCAGGATGGGCATCGCTGAACAAGGTATAGTTGATGCCTGCGGTTACATATCCTTTGGAGCAGAGCCACTCTAACATCCCGGCATCCCCCGATTTATCACCGCTTGTAAAACCACCTGCATGGAGATACACCACCAGACCGTAACTGTCCCTGGAATCATCAGCCGGAACATAAATGTCAAATTTATTTGCTTCGCCCTCTCCATAAGCGATATCGGTATACACCCTGCCCACCGAATCATTCCATTCTGCCTTAAATTCACCGCCAAACGGGTCATGTTTCATTTTAAACAGGATAGAGCCCAGAAAAGCGGCAATAAATGTAAAAACATAAATGAATCCCCACATAACTCTGCCTTTCCTTTTCACTTTTTTCTCTTTGCTCATAAAAAATTACCTCCAAACATAGTGCCACCCAATAAAAGGTTCATAACTGCCCGTAAAACAAGCCGCCCTAAAACTACCGCAATAACAATGATGATGAATAAAATAAGAATACGTTTCTGTGTAAGTGTCATTTTACCTATCCTTTCATATAATTTCCGCATTTTGCATTTGGGCAGCCGGAGAGTGTATTTGTTCCAACAGGACGCGCTCCCGCTCGGGCAAAAACACTCTCCGGCTGCCCAAATGCAAAATGCGGAAACTCCCTTTTCTTCCCTCTTGACTTTTATCATACGACATGATACCATTTTTATGACATTTGTTTCGTCGATACAATTGTATCGCCATTTCTTTTCTTGTCAATGGGAGCAAATAAAATGAGACAAAACATAGAAACTGTATCACCGATGAGCAACGAAGGAAGAAACAATTATGTGATAGAGCATATCACCAAATCCCTCCTGGCGTTATTGGAGGACAAGGCGATTGAGGATATTTCCATCAGTGAATTATGTGACAATGCAGGCATCGGACGGGCTTCTTTTTACCGCAATTTTAACAGCAAGGAAGATATTTTGAAAGCGTATATCAATCAGTTATTCAACGGGTGGAAAAGCGATTGGGAGAAAGACAACAATCTTCCTCTCAGTTCGGCTATCGGCATGATATTTGAGCATTTTGAACAGCACAGGGACTTTTACCGGCTTCTGAACGAACGGCATCTTATATATTTGCTGAAGGATGTCATTCTGGATACCATGGAATTAAAACCGGATTTGCCAAAAGGCGAGGCTTATGCCAAAGCGTTTGTTGTATACAGCCTGTATGGCTGGATGGAGGTGTGGTTTCAGAGGGGAATGCAGGAATCCGCAGAAGAAATGAAACAGTTATTTAAAAGTCAGGGACTGTAAAATTACAGAAGAAGGAAATTGGGTAATGGTAATAGAGATAAAAGATGATTTTGATTTACAGAAAATTGCAGACAGCGGCCAGTGCTTCCGCATAAAAACCTTTGATGACGGCGCTTACCGTTTTGTAACAGGCAGCCATATCCTTTACATCAGGCAATGTGGGCAGGGCTGTTACGATGTGAATTGTTCCGAAGAGGAATGGCGCGAAATCTGGTTTCCTTATTTTGACTTGCCGCAAAACTATAGTCGTCTGCGCAGCCTTGTTCCTGCTTCCGACGCCTATATGTTAAATGCCGCTAAAACAGGCAGCGGCCTTCGCATTCTGCGTCAGGAACCATGGGAGATGGTAATCACATTTATTATTTCCCAGAGGAAAAATATTCCGTCCATTAAAAAGTCTGTAGAGCTTCTGTCCGCCGGGTTCGGGGAACCTGTCGTTACTCCTTATGAGAAATTATACTTATTCCCTTCGGCAAAAAAGCTTGTGTCTGCATCCGATGATGCCTTGTCCGAATGCCGTCTGGGCTATCGCACTTCCTACATACAAGACGCTGCACAAAAGATTGCGTCAAACCAGATTAACTTGTCTGCACTAAAGCAGGTTGACGATACCGAGCTTTTTGACGCCTTAAAACAGATTCGGGGCGTGGGCGACAAGGTTGCAAACTGCATCTGCCTATTTGCATACGGACGCACCTCCCATGTACCTGTGGACACCTGGATTCACAAGGTGATTGAACATGAGTATCACGGAAAGGAACCCTTTACCCGATACGGGAAATATGCCGGAATCATGCAGCAGTACATATTTTACTACGCCCAGACCCACAAAAAGGAATTGCAGCCGGTTCGCTGAAATTTACCAATGCAGCCTAACCACTTTTGACAGTATGCTGTTACGGATAGAGGAGGATAAAACAATGAGCCAAATCCAATTAGATAGAAATTATGTAGAATCAAGTTTACTGCATTACATTGATACGCTGCTTCTACTCCCGGAAATAGAAGGGGTAAAATTATGTGATATCGTAATACAAGACAATGCGCATAAGGAAACGAATGCGAAAAAAGCCCTAAGCAAAAGCTATCATGATTGCTACAGTGATTCAGACATAAATATTATGGTTAATCTGCCGCCGGATAGTAAAATAACGCCTTTGGAATATAGGAAGCATCCAAGCAGGTTCGGAATAACGCCCGACAAATACCTAGGGTTTGTGAAAACTGTTGATTCAGAAATTTACAGGATTGTTTTCAGGGACGGCATCAGATATGACATTGGTTTTGAATTTAGGTATGATGGCACATTGAAAGATATTGACTTAAAGAAGGAACCCGAAAGATACAGCAATCCCAAATGGCCGATAGAGAAAGTGGATGAATTTTGGTTTATTATGATTCAGGCACTGGGGAAACTGTACAGAAAAGATTATCTGATTAGCAGTCATTTGGCCAATTTAAATATTAACGAAACGCTGGTTCAGCAGATGATTTTACGAGATATTGAATACGGCACAAATCATCATCGTTACGGATATCGTGAGGAACTGATATACCGTAAATATGAAGAGGAGTATCAATATGTAACCGGTGATGATACGTTTGATATGATAGCGCGAAAACTCTATGCAGCCGCATTGGCCTATGATAATCTGACAAAACAATTTTATCCTGAATATGAAATGAGAAGCAATGTTTTGTTTGATATCTGGAAATGTTACGGTTCGGGGCGCAGATGACAAGACAGCAAACTGCATCCGGCCCCCCTGTAATTTATTTTACCGCACGTATCATGGGCGTATTCTGCTCCTCAAGAAAGCCCAGGCATTCCACCCGTTCAAACCCGGCTTCCTGCAAAAGCCGCATTTCATGTTCCAGGGTCAGCGGCGTGTCAAAGTGGACAAATACTCCCTCCGGGATACCGCTTTGTTTTCTCCGCCTCTCACATTCCGCAAAGAGATAAGTTTCCATTTCCTCAGACTCCGCAGCATAATCGCCCTGTATGTAACAGCCGCCCGTTTTCAGGCATCCATAAAGTTTTTGAAAAATAAGCAGCTTGTCTTCCGCCTTAAAATGATGCAGTGTTTCAAATGACACTGCCGCGTCAAAACACTCCTGCCCGAACGGCACCCGGAAATAGTCCCCGCAGATTACCGAAAGCTTCTTGCCGCTGTGCTTCTTTTTTAACATGGCAAGCATCGACTGTTCCAAATCAATGCCTGTTACGGATATAGCCGGATGCAGCCTGTAGATTTCATCCAGCTCCAGCCCGGTTCCGCAGCCAATGTCAAGGAGCGTTTCCGCTCCCGAAGGCACCAGCCGGGCCATCCACTCATAGTTTTTCTTCCAGCCCGCCATATGGGCTTCATAGCCTTCAACCCTTCTTTCAAAAAAACTGCCCATCTCCTCCAACGGTTCGTTTTTTGTATCCTCCAGCCACTTTTTTATTTCCGCAAATTCACTCATTCCGTATTTCTCCTTCCAAAAGCGCAATTTCTGTTCTTCTTCCCAAAAAGTTCCAGGGAATTTCTATTTTCTTTTCTTTCACCATCTGCCTGACCCTGCTCCTTGTGACATGAAAAATTTCCGCCAGCGCCTTATCCGTCCGCAGGCGCAGCTCATACGGATTTTCTATCACAAGCACATTACCGGCCGCGGATGCCTGCTCCACGGGACAGATATCGTAAGGGACTTTTTCCCAATCTATTTCCGCCTTGTTTTTGGAAAAAAGAGCCTTATCCATCCCATAGCGCATTGCAGTACGGGCGTCATTCTGTAAAAAATGCCGGTATTCCTCCCTGTCGATTTCCGTGGGCCTTATCCTTTCATAAATGGTAAGGTTATAAGTATGCCTGCACGCCTCACATCGGTAAATCAGCCAAACGTCAATCCTGTTTTTATTGGCATTGATGCGGAAATTTCCTGAATTACAGTATTCGGTTTTTCTCCCGCATCCGGGACAGCCGCGTTTTATCCTGTAAGACTCCTTCGGCACGATTCTGTATGCAGTTGTATCAAAATAGCTCATTTTACATCTCCTTCTTCTCTCTTTCAGGACATGCAAAGGCTATTACCTTTCTCTTTTTTTATTTGCAATAGCCTCTGCTATGCAAAATAAACGGGTGTAGTCATAGGAAATCCTCCTCTCCTCACACCACAGTAAAGGATTTTACTTTCTTTTACAACCTCATACATTTTTACAAAAGAAAATGAGCCGCTTCCGGTTGAATCTTAATCCAACCCCATCGGCCCATTTCCTGTACTTCATCATTATGCTGTTTTTTTCATTTCCCTTACAATACGCTGAATGCTCTTTATGGAAAGAAAATATTTTTCCGCAAGCTCCGATATCTGACTGCCCTGCCGGTAATCGTGAAAAATAGCCGCATTCCTGTCTGACAGCTCCTGCTTTGTCTGCGTGGAGCTTCCCCATTCCTGCCTGTTTTCCGATTTTCTGGGAATATATATGTTCTCTCCGTCAACATATTGCTGAATCAATTCAATAATATCTCTCGGCAGAATCTCTTCTGCTCTCTTATAGCCCATGTTGTCCTCCTGAAATCAAATAATATCAAGGAAGCACGGCTATAACAAACTTATTCTTCATCTGCAATAGCCTGTGCTATGCAGCCATAACATATCTTTTCATAAAAAATCCTCCTTCTTATGCGGTTTGTGCTTCGAAATTTAACGCACCCTCTCAGTATTTACAATTTCAAATCCGACTTTTTCGTATAACCTTAAAGCTTTTTCATTCCATTTAGCAACATGAAGCAAAATTGGCTCATTACTCATTTGGCGAATATGGTTCATTCCCCATAATAAAAGCTGTTTCCCATATCCTTTATTTTGAAACTTCTTATTGACTATCAAATCATCTATTTCACTCCCATAACATGCGACAGAACCAATAATTTCTTCCCTGCTTACAAGCAAGAAAATATCCTTGCTTTTTTCACTGATTTGTTTATAATCACTCAAAAAATTATATGGTTCAATGTCAAGAGATTTTCGCATTTCATAAAAGCAGGCATTGTATATTTTCATGTATTGCTGAAAATACTTTTGCTCAAAAGGAATACACGGGATAATATCTTTTTCAATATCGTCTTTTACATATTTCATTTCATATGCTATTATTTCCATGTTGTAACCTCCCAACAAATGGGAATTTATCTTTCTAACTTAACAAGATATTCGGTGGTATCTTCTTCAAACTTTTTCTGACCTGTCAAATGAAAGCCATGCCTTTGGTAAAAAGAAATTGCTCTAATATTTTTTTCTAATGCCCATAAATTATTTGCATGGAGTTCTTTAATTGCAAATTCAATTAGTTCATTGCCAATTCCCTCACTTTGAAAAGACGTATCTACATATAATTTACAAATTTCTGTTCCGTCCATTTGAATAAAACCCTTTATCAACCCATTATCAAATACATATATGTTTTTGATAATTTCGTCTTTTTTGAAGTAATTATCTACCAATGAAACAACTTGTAACTCCCCAAAAGAAAAACTTTCATCTTTGAATATAGGGAAAAAATTTACCCTATTATTAAATACATATATTTCAGCTATTCTTGATAAATCATCTATTATTGCTTTTCTGATACACATATTATATCTCCTTTACAAATCCCGATTGTGATTTGATGATTTTTAAGGGAAACATTAGCTGTTATATTTTGTTATTAAAATATCCGCTAACCCTTGAAAACACTAAGTTTATCGCAGGTGAACTTTCCCTTAAAGTTTCCCTTGTGTTATATCTTCCCACAGGGCATTACGAACCCTGAT
>ERZ777011.567-NODE-567-length-55381-cov-13.101291_pt1 | contig 55381 bp, 74 predicted proteins | sample MGYA00374964_ERZ777011 | MGnify/ENA primary metagenome ERZ777011 (study PRJEB29310, sample SAMD00008975) | mouse gut metagenome | study: EMG produced TPA metagenomics assembly of the Metagenome analysis of fecal microbiota from mouse which was promoted...
GGGATGAGCGTTCGCCTCACACGCGAGAGGTCATGGGTTCGAGCCCCATTGCTTCCATGAACCAATCAGAAAAGAAGTCGGTTTTTCCGGCTTCTTTTTCAATCATTAGGTAATTGCGACAGTGGAAACCATTTAGGGAGGATACAAAACGACAGCGGCGGTTTTTGCGAAAGGGGCGTTGACAATGGCAGTGCGTGTAAAAAATATGACAACGGGAAAGCCCGCGAAACTCCTGCTTGCCTTTTCATTTTCTCTGATGGCGGGAAATGTTTTCCAACAGTTGTATACCGTAGTGGATACCATGGTGGTTGGAAAAGTATTGGGCGTTACCGCGCTGGCGGCGCTGGGCGCGGCAGACTGGCTCAACTGGCTGATGTTGGGTGTGATCCAGGGGTTGACGCAGGGGTTTGGCATCCGTATGGCGCAGGAGTTCGGTGCGGACAGACAGGATCGATTGAGAGAGTGCGTGGGAAGCGCAGTGGTACTTTCCATGCTTTCGGCAGTGCTTTTGACGGCGGCAGGACAGTTGGCGGCAAGGCCTGTGCTTATGCTTTTGCAGACGCCTCCGGAGATCATAGAGTTTACGCTTTTGTATCTGCGGATTATGTTTGCGGGCGTGCCCATTGTCATGCTCTATAACCTGTTAGCCTGTATCCTGCGTTCGCTGGGAGACAGCAGGACGCCCTTAAATGCGATGATCGTAGCATCCCTGACCAATATAGCGCTGGACTGCCTTTTTGTTTTGGGGTTTCATTGGGGAATTGCGGGGGCAGCTGTGGCCACACTGATTGCGCAGGCGGTCTCGAGCGGGTTCTGTTTCTTCTATATTAAAAGGCTGACGATTCTCAAACTGACGAAGGAGGATTTTCGGCTGCGGGAGGATCTGACAAGGAAGCTTATTTTTCTGGGACTTCCCATGGCTTTTCAGAACGGGATCATTGCAGTGGGCGGCATGATCGTGCAGTTTGTGGTAAATACTTACGGCGTCCTCTTTATTGCAGGGTTTACGGCGACCAACAAATTATACGGTTTGTTGGAGATCGCGGGAACTTCCTACGGGTACGCCATGGTGACTTATGTGGGACAGAACCTGGGAGCGGGTAAAATGGAACGTATTCGCAGCGGGATGCGGGCAGCCATGGGCATCGCTATGGCGACTTCCGTGGTGATTGCCATTTGTATGCTGGTATTTGGCAAGGGGATTCTGGGACTCTTTATTTCAGGGAGCCCCGAGATCGTGGAGCAGACCATGCAGATCGCTTATTTTTATCTGGCGGTGATGAGTGTCTGCCTGCCAATCCTCTATGTGCTCCATGTGACCCGCTCTGCTTTACAGGGGATGGGAAATACGGTGCTTCCCATGCTGTCGGGCGTAGCGGAGTTTGTGATGCGGACCTTATCGGTGATTGTTCTGCCCATGCTGTTCGGGGAGACAGGAATCTTTTTTGCTGAGATTTTGGCATGGCTGGGAGCGGATGTAGTGCTGGTCAGCAGCTATTTTGTAGTGACGGGGAAGCTGGAAAAGAAAATGACTGAACTGGTCAAGTCCACCCACCATCCATAGTGACGATCTGCCCGGTCAGATAGTCGGGCGCGTTCAAAAGTGAGAGAGCAAGGCGGGCAACTTCTCCTGATTGACCAATGCGGTCAGCAGGAATTTCTGCCCGTAACGCCTCCAAATCTTCTGCCGAAAAGCCACGGTTCATATCCGTATCGATCAGGCCGCAGGCAATGGCGTTGACCTGGATGCCGCTGGGAGCAAGCTCCTTGGCGAGGGCTTTGGTAAAGGCATTCACCCCGCCTTTGGAGGCAGAGTAGGCCACTTCCATGGAAGCGCCCACATTTCCCCAAACGGAGGAGATGTTGAGGATTTTCCCCGCATGACGCTGTAACATCAAGGGGATGGCCAGGCGGCAGGTGTAGAACAGGGCATTTAAGTTCACATCCATCAAAGACTGCCACTGCTGCGGACTCATTTCGTGCAAGAGCCCGACATGGGAGATGCCGGCATTGTTGACTAAAACGGTCAACTCACTGATTTCCACAAAGACCCGCTCCACGTCCTGCGGGTTGCCCATATCCGCTAAAATAGGCGTACAGGAGACGGAAAAGGTTTCTGACAGATAATGTGACAATTGTGTCAGTTCTGCTTCGGAGCGCCGACAGGTGAGGTAGAGGTGATAGCCCTCTCCCGCAAGAGTTTCCGCGATAGCGCGCCCGATGCCCCGTGAAGCCCCTGTCACCAGGGCGGTTTTAGGTGTGGGGGGATTTTGATTCGTTGTCATACTATTGATTCCTTCCCAGCATATTATTTGCACAATGAAATATGAAATTAGAATCAACGATCTCTTATCTGCAAAGATTATACTACAGGCAGCAGAGAAAGTCATCTGCGGAAAATGAGGATGAGCAACAAGTTGCTCAGAAATGAGGTGTATTATGTACGATTTGATCATTATTGGAGCGGGTCCGGCAGGACTGTCGGCGGCTGTTTACGGGAGGAGAGCAGGGCTTGACCTTTTGGTGATCGAGCAGACGCCCATGGGCGGCGGCCAGGTCATCAATACCTATGAGGTGGATAATTATTTAGGCCTTCCGGGGATCAATGGTTTTGAATTGGGACAAAAATTCAGGCAGCACGCGGATGGACAGGGGGCAGTCTTTCATATAGGAAAGGCTGTAAAAATCAGTGACGACGGAGAGAAAAAGAGTGTGACACTTGCAGACGGTACGGTTTTTGCGGCGCGGGCGCTGATTCTTGCGGGCGGGGCGGAACACACGAAGCTGGGAGTTCCGGGTGAAGATACGTTTCGCGGGCAGGGCGTGTCCTACTGTGCAACCTGCGATGGCGCCTTCTTTAAGAAGCGGGATGTGGCAGTGATCGGCGGCGGCGATGTGGCGGTCGAGGATGCGATTTATCTGTCGAGGTTTTGCCGCAACGTTTTTTTGATCCACAGAAGGGACAGCCTGCGGGCGGCGAAAAGTTTACAGGAGAAGCTTTTTGCCTGTGAAAACGTGGAGGTGGTCTGGGACAGCGTGCTTCTTGCGATCGAGGGCGGCGATCTGGTAGAAAAGATCCGAATCCGCAATCAAAAGGAAGAAGCGGAGCGGGAAATTCCCGTGGAGGGCGTTTTTATTGCGGTGGGGATGCACCCTGACACGGAAGCTTACAAGGAGCTGGTCGCCTGTGATGAGAACGGCTGGCTGATCGCGGGAGAGGATTGTAAGACAGATGTACCCGGCATTTTTGCAGCGGGAGATATTCGTACAAAGAGGCTGAGACAAATCGTAACAGCAGTGTCTGACGGTGCCTGTGCGGTGGCTTCTGCGGAGCAATATCTCTCCCTACGGTAAAAAAGAAACAGCTGCGGATGTAAAAAAGGAGGGCTGCTGCAGAGATTATTAAGAAAAACACCTCGAAACATTACAGAAATGTTACAACTGATTTCGCCTGCAAATCGGCAAGACTTGACATAACTTTTTTGGAATTAGGCGACGAAGAATCCGACTTTTTGTGGAAAAGACACAATAACTTGCGTTTATATATGCGTAATGATGGTAGATGATGTGGTTGACAAAACGTAACTGCAATGCTATATTATAGCCAGATGTAACAATTCTGTAACAAATGAGGTAATTTTATGAAAAAAAATGGACTGAAATTAACAGTATGTGCACTGACAGCTGTACTTACTTTTACAGGGACAGGGCTGGAGGCGCAGGCGACGGGAAATGTGGGAAGCGTTCTGCCGTCGGCCGGCATAGAGTTTTCTCTGCAGGACGGAGAAAAGTCGACTTCCTTATCGAACTTGAAAGAAGAATCCGACAAGGAAGCTGCAGAGCAGTCGGGAGAGCAGACGGAGATGCCTGATGCGGATGGAATCAGCGTCGGCAGTCTGCAGGTTGGCGGTTTTTCCGATCTGGTCAGCACAGCGGATGGAATCAGCAAAGCACCGGAGAAGAAGATCCTGGATACCGTGGTGGTCAGTGAAGGATATACGAAGGATCTGCGTGAAGCAGCAGGAAGCGGCCTCTCTGAGGAGGAAGAAAGTTTTAAGAATCTGGTCATCGCCAGGGTGAACGACTACGTGAACGTACGCAGCATTCCCAGCGAGGAAGGCGAGATTGTTGGTAAACTCTACAACAAATCTGTCGGAAGTTTTATCGAGGAGGAGGACGGCTGGTATAAGATCAGTTCCGGCTCCGTGGAAGGCTATGTCAAAGGTGAATTTTGTGTCACAGGCGACGAAGCCGTAGATTATGCAAAGGAAGTGGGAACTCGTATTGCTACCGTTACCACGACGACGCTTAAGGTTCGCGAGCAGCCCGGACTCGATGAGACAGTCCTGGGTCTGGTGCCCATCGAGGATGAACTGATCGTCACGGAGGAGTTAGACGGTTGGGTAAAGGTCAATATCGAGGAAGGTGACGGCTACGTTTCTCTTGATTACGTGACACTTTCTACCGAGTTTGTAAAAGCTGAGTCCATTGCCGAGGAAAAGGCGAGACTGGCAAAGGAAGAAGAATCCAGAAGGGCTGCGAAGGAAGCAGCGAAAAAGAAGACGGCGGAAAATGCAGCCTCCGGCGGCAAGACCGAAGATGGCGGCAAGACCTATGCCAGCCCGACGGGCAGCACGGGTGCCGATGTGGTACAGTTTGCGAAGCAGTTTGTGGGCAATCCTTATGTGTACGGCGGCACCAGCCTGACGAACGGTGCGGACTGCTCCGGATTTGTGATGAGCGTGTATAAAAACTTTGGCGTCAGCCTGCCGCATTCGTCTGCGGCTGACAGAAATGTCGGTGCGGCAGTGAATGGTCTGGAGAATGCACAGCCCGGTGATATCATCTGCTATTCGGGGCATGTGGGCATCTACGCGGGCAACGGTCAGATCGTGCACGCATCCACATCCAAAACCGGTATCATCGTGTCCAGTGCAACTTATCGTTCCATTCTCTCCATCAGGAGAATTTTCTAACAGAAGAAAATCAATAAAAACAGTAAAAACAGGAGGCGGCTCAAGACGGGTCGTCTCTTTCTGCGCGCATAAGCAGAGTCAGAAGACTTATGACGAGCAACGCGAATGAGAAATGTGAAACATTTCGAGTCTGCTTGTGCGAAGGAAAACTTCCATTCGATTATCTTGCAATGCAGAAGGCGGATATGCTATAATACAGACAAGTCATATCCAATGAAAGGAATGAGTGCGATGAAATTTATCATTGTAGGCAAAAATATCGAAGTGACGCCGGGATTGCGGTCAGCGGTGGAGGATAAGATCGGTAAGTTGGAAAAGTTTTTTACCGAGGATACGGAAGTGCACGTTACCCTCAGTGTGGAGAAGGATCGCCAGAAGATCGAGGTCACGATTCCCGTAAAGGGAAACATCATCCGTTCCGAGCAGGTCAGCAGCGATATGTATGTATCCATCGACCTGGTGGAGGAGATCATTGAGAGACAGCTGAAAAAATACAAACATAAGCTGGTGGATAAGAAGCAGGGGAACGATTACTTCCGTCAGGAATTTATTGAAAAGGACTACATGGATGAGGAAGAAGTCAAGATCATCCGCGCCAAGAAGTTTGACATCAAGCCCATGTATCCCGAGGATGCCTGCGTGCAGATGGAGCTTTTGGGACATAACTTCTTCGTCTTCTGCAATGCGGAGACTGACCAGGTGAACGTGGTCTATAAGAGAAAGGGAAATACCTACGGGTTGATCGAGCCGGAGGTGTAAGGGAAAAGAAACGGCGGCGGGAGAGCATTCTCCCGCTGTTTTGATGTTGGTCGGAAATCTTCTGATAACGGGCTTTTTAGGAATACATAGCTGTCAGAACGTCCGATACAGCGTCAGCTTCACCCGCTCTGCGGCGAGCTCGATCTCGGCGCGGTCTATCATCATACCGACTAAGAGAAGTTCACTGCTTTCGCCGGGATCGCCGCTGCCCGCCAGCTCCCAGTAGATATCGCTCATGCCATCATTTTTCTGGCCGTTCAGATAGTGATCCAGACGGGCGAGCCTGTCGGCGTAGGAGGGGTTGAAATCCGCCTCCAGACGGATCAGGACTTCGTTTTCTTTCCGTTCGATCCGGGTGTCGATCCAGGATGCCTCCAAGGCAAAGAAGAACATGGTCAGCTCCTCTATGATCTTGGCGGTCTTTTTTTCTTCATGTGTCATGGATGCCTCCGCTTTGCGCAGAATCTGCGCCCTTTCTTTTAGTGTTTGACGGTTTACTCTTTTTTATTTGAAATCCTTTGATAAAACTCTCAAATGCCGGAACCAGGACGATGGCAACCAGGCCTGTGGAGAAGCCATTGTTGTATAGATTCAATCCGCCGTAAAGGGAGGAAGAACATACCGCAACTGCGGCGTGCAGCATACCCGCAATGATTCCGGCAGGAATGCCGAACTGTCCGGCGATGGGGGCCAGACCAACGGCAAATATGGCGGCCATCTGGATGCCGGGTGTGGTTGGCAGCATATGGGTAAAAAAGGTGGAGAGAAGGACACCCGCCAGTACCGGCGGATAGTTTTTGGCATGGACCCCGAAAGCCGCAAAACCGAAAGCAGTCAGGATGGCGCCCACAACGGGGCCGGAAAGATCGCCGCCGATCAGCAGGATGTAAGTGGTGCATATCAGACCGACGATGCCCATATTGACCAAAGTAGTCGGTGCACCGTCCATCAAAACAAAGTCCGTTACGGCACGTCCGGGGCGGCGCATCAGCTTCAAAAGGGAGCGCAGGCTGTCTCGGTTAAGAAACAGACCGAACAGCAGGGCGGCCGTAAAGTAGAGATACAGGCCTGCCGGCAGCCAGAAGGGGCGGCCGTAGCGCCAGATAAATACGTTATTACTGTTCAGACCGAAGGACTGTAGAACACACACCATGACAAAGGCGAAAAGTCCTCCGGCAAATCCCATGTTAAACAGATTGTAGCCCATATGCATGGAGGCGGTATGTACGGAGAGCGGCGGCAGCACGAAGCCGGAAAAAATACCGACGACCACGGCGATCCCCAAATTGACCGGAAGGGAAAACGGCAGCAGGTATACAAGTTCCGTGACCATCGGCGCCAGGCAGGAGCCAAAAAGCGCCGTGTAGATATAGCGGCTCATGCTTGCGTGGTGAAACCTTGCATAGAGCCAGGTCCCAAACAGTATGGGCAGGACGTTGACCGGGTTTTTACCGAAAAGAGCGAAGCCTGCGTTGATGAAAAGAACGGCCATGGTAAGTCCGGTGAAAGGGATTTTCTGCAAACGGATCAGCAGAATGGCCAGACTGAGAACCAGTCCCGCATTCAGGAAGGCGGCGCCGAAGCCGGCCAGCTCGAAGTAATCCGTAACCAGGGCATCTCTGGTGAGCACAATTGTGACCATGCCGCGCAACAGTTCTTTCGGCGGGGCGAGAACGATTGCGGTGAGAAATAAGAGCAGGGCAGTAGCGATGCTGAAGACAAACAGTTCCTGACCCTCCGGCTTTTTTCGAATATTGTCTGTCATAGGCAGATCCTTTCGTGAACGAATCGTATCTGTTCTTATCATATCAGGATATGCGGCGCAGCACAATCTGATATCATCCTTTCTTTATTCTATTTCCGTTGGCACGGTTTTGCGCACTGACATAACGGTATTTTGCCGCACATATATTAAAACAAGTGTGGCACGGCATTCTTTGCGGGGATGTGTTTGTGCGGGACAAAGCGGCAGAGGTGGAAATGAACCGAAATAAGGGATATCAGGGGGAACGTGGCAGGAAAGAGTGCGACAGGCGGGAACGCGGCGGAACCGTTGTCAGGATGGGGCTCATCTTCCTTCTGGCTCTGGTCTGTGTCTATACGGTGAAAGAATTGACGAAAGACTGGCAGGGAAGTGCATGGCAGGGCTTTTATAACGCAGTAAGGACGGGACGTGAGCAGGCCGTTGAAGTGACGGCTGACGGCGGCTATATCAAGTGGGTGGACTTTCACGCGCCCTGCGAAGCACTGAATGCGGCTTATGAGTTGGATGTGGAGACCTATCGGGACAAGATACAGCTGCATTGGATCGAGCTTCTTGCTTATGAGGGCGCAAGGACGGGCGGAAGCTTTGACAGTAACAGTGCGCGAAAGATCCGGGAGACAGGAGAAAAGCTCAAAAACGGCGAGACGACCATGGAGAAGCTGACAAAGGATATGAAATACTATGACTATTATCTGGAAGCGTACACGGCGGTGCTCGGTGGCATGGTGGGAGAGTTTACCCTGGATGGAAAACACTATTATGGGCTGAAGGCATATTCACCCATTGCCAAAGGCTTTGATTACAGCCACTATGATGACTTTGGATCTTCCAGAAGCTACGGGTATTCGCGTCCGCATCTGGGGCATGACATGATGGGGCAGATCGGCACGCCAATAAGAATAAAAGATAGAGCCTGTGCATCAAAAAAGGATGCGCAGGCTTTTATCTTCTAATATGCACTTTCTGACGATCTTGCGGATCAGTTCATTTTTCGCATGATACTCTATGGAATCGAAGTTATCAAGGAGATAGCAGATGTTTTGATAGATTTCGGCTTCCATGTCCTGTAATGTCTTCATGTTTCTTTCTCGGAGCGATGCCTGACGAAGGTTTCCCTCAAGGACACGCTTGCTCTTATCCAACTCCTCAATCTTTGCAACGATGTAAGATGATGCGGCAGAGTCCATGGCGGTCATCAGGGCGGTGGTCAGATTGTCGATTGACGTCTGGATCTGTTTCAGCTCTGCACGGATGGATGTGGTGCTCTGCAGGGAGCCATCCGTATCATCGCGGTGAAGCTGAAAGCCTTCCGGATTCAATCTGATCCTGCGGAGCTGCTTCAGGAAAGCATCTTCCACTTCTTCTATGCGGATGTATCCCGTATCACATTTACTTTTTCCCTGCCTGGCCATGTCTGTGCAATAATAATAAGAAAAGCGGATCCCGTTCTTCGTGTATGTGCGTATGTCCATTCTGGCGCCGCATTTGCACCGTATGACGCCTTTTAGGATGCCGCAGTCATACTTGGCGGCATGATACATCTTATTGATGCCAAGACGCTCCTGCGCAGCAATCCAGTCTGCTGCGGGCATGACATAGTCGTGTATGCCGATAGCGATGGTCCAGGAGCCCCTGTCCTGTTTCTTTTGGGATTGTTTGCCTGATTTCGTCTTGCCGTAGCCGATCAGCCCTTTTGTGCCGTCAAAAAGGCTTTCATCAGGCAGGGCGCTTCCCTGGTCCTGAAAATAGTAGTAAGCCTCTATGCTGTTCTGGCAATAGACAGGGTTTGTAATGATGTTGTATATCTGTGATGTGTTAAGAAACTTGCCGGATTGACTCTTTATTCCGTGGTCTTTGCAGTAACGCTCGATCCTTGTGATGGGATATCCTTGCAGGATAAGCCCGTAGAGCAATTTTACGAGCCAGATGGTATTTTCGTCCACCATAAGGTAGGAATGTTCCTTCTCGCCCACCTGACGGCGCACAGAGGTCATTCCTGTAGGGAGCTTCCCGCCGGTCCATTTGCCGGCGGCGCCGAGCGCCCGCATATTATCTGTGACACGCTCTGAGGTGTTTTCACGCTCAAGCTGTGCGAAAGCGGCAAGTATGTACATGACGGTGCGGCCCATGGGGGTGGTGGTGTCAAAGGACTCTTTAACGGACACAAAGGAAACATCATGCTGCTGAAAGATGTCGTACATGGCGGAAAACTCCTGTACGTTGCGGCTGATCCGATCCAACTTGTAGACCATAACGACGTCAAGGATCCCGCCTTTTACATCTTCCATCAACTCCTGGAAGCTGGGGCGGTTCATGTTCTTGCCGGAGAAACCCTCGTCCTTGTCGTAGATTCTGAAATCAATGTCCTGGTCCTTGAAGATGATGCTGGCATAGTCTTTGCAGAGCTGCACCTGGACATTGACGGAGTCGCTGTTATCGCGGTATACGGATTTGCGGGGGTAGATTCCGATGGTGAGCATGAGAATATCCTCCTGTTAGATGAGAATAGCGTTGGCTCAGATGGTTTTAGTGAAACAAGAGTAAGCCCTTATTAGCAGTCACAATTTGAATATTTGAAGAATAATTTGCAAAATCCTTATCATCTGTTATGAGGATTGCACCATTTAATCTGGCAATCTCAGCAACAAGAGAATCATTAAAATCATAAGAAAATCCAAATTGATATAAGGTGTCAGGATTCATTTTACTAAATCCGTCATCAAGGCATGAAGAAACGGATAAAATATCAGATTTTATTATTTCAAGGATTGCGTTCATGGAATTTCTATAATCATCAGTCTCTCTATATCCTGTTTTAAAATCTAAATCGACGCCGTTATCTTTAGTCCATAACTGGTACTGAAAACGAATGCAACGATTTACAAATTCTGATATTTGCACAGAGCTTATGATGATTTCAGCCTTTGATTTAATAATATTCTTATAAAGCTCCTCGTAAGGAACCGTTTCTTTGCTTGGCATAGCAGGATATAAAAGCTTTATAAGAACATTTGTATCAATAATAAATTTTTGCTGTTTGGTTGGCATAAAAGCCTGAATATTTATGGTACTCATGAATTTAGAACTTCCTCAACTGTTGAATTAAATTTCTCTCTATCAGAATAAAACTTCTTTGCGTTCGCAATTACGATATTTAAGGTGGAGTTTTTTTCCTTCGGAAAATTTTTTATAGTTACAAGATCAGAAATTTGCTGACTTGTAAAATGTCCATATAATTGTCCAATAGCATTATTTAGAAATGGCGAGATCATACTCTCAATTTGTTCAAAATCAAGAGTTATAGGAATATTCTGATTGATTGCAGATACAACCTCCTCATAGATAAGATTGCCATCTTCTTGCGTAAGGGCTGATGGATTGCCTATTTTTTCAGCAACATTAAGATAAATTTCAGGTTTCATAAATAATTCCTCCTAGAAAACAATTTCAGGCAACTCTGATTGCATACGATAGATAGATTCATCTAATAAATTAAATGCAACTGTCACTATTGTACCCGAAAAAGGATGTTCCATATACCTGTGACGATTTTTTTTGCCAACTTGTTCGTACGTCTCGCATCCAGAAACGATATAAAGTCTTCCTTCATTCAATTCTATAAAATCGCGGAGAAGGGATAGCCCTAAACCGCCCGGGGTATTGACTTCGCGAGTAGTATTTCCGGCAGCAATAGCCCATTCAAGAGGTTTTTGGGGAAGCTCAATGCAGTTTTTGTCACAATATGTACTTACATTATAAGGTATTGTTTCGCCAGAATCAACAATAGTAAAGTATAGGAGTGAGCTTGTCGGGAAATATTGCCCACAGGTATATACTTTTTTACTATGTGTATGCTCCTTGACATTGTTAAATATCTCTAATATATTGTCAATAATTTTACTCTTAACCAATTCAGACATATTGGGAATGTCTTGGCGGCTAAAAATACGTAGGATAATGTATTTTTCAAATTCAGTTATCTCGTTAATATCAAAAATGGTATACGGTATCGTAGTATTATATATATCGGGAAGTTTTTCAAATCCTAAATGACTGTTAAAACCATTTTTTCGGATTGTTTCTTTGATTTTCCTATTTAGATTCGAAAAATAAATGGTAGTATTAGGATATTTTGCTCTATAGGTGTCAAGTATGCAGCCCAAAACAGCAAATTGATTGGCTGCAATAAAGGTTACCTTAGAAAAGTCTAAATATATTACGTACGATTGAATGCGAAAAAGCTGGATGTAAAGTTCACTGAGCCTTGAGTGTGAACCATAGCTTGTATTTATATTGTTAGAAATTTCTAATGTGTATTCATCAGTTTGCATTTTCGGCGCCGAGCTTTTATTTGGTAACACCCGTTTAGATAACGCTTGTAATTGTTCTTCAAACTCCTTTTCATTCATATAAAGACTCCATTAAACTTCTTTAGTTTTTGCATCACCCTACCCAGACACCAGATATACAGTTAATATCCATTAGCCTCAGCGCCATAAACAGCCTGTTCATGAGTAAATCCTTCGTACTCTAACTGCTCGATCAGGCCGTCTCTTGAGAAAGAAGAAAATTCTAAATAAGATTTTGCTTTTTCGACTGCCTGTTCGTTCCAATCTGCGCCGCAATTATCTGCAGCAAACACGGCATCCTCATGTGAATACTGTTCGTATTCAAGCTGCGAGATCAATCCGTTGTAAGAGAATGCAGAAAAGTCAAGATAGCTTTTTGCCTGTTTTAAGGCATTTGCCTGCCCAGTGGTTAAATCATCAATGCTTTCTCCGTCGCTGTCTACATAAGAATCATTGGCTTTTTCTAATATTTCAACAATTTTAGCATTTTCTATAGAAAAAGAAAGTGATCCGCAGTCTCCTTTTCCTGCTACAACAATTAAATCGTCTTCCCTCAATTCAGCTATCTGGTTTATGGTTTCGTCGTCTTTCGCATAACATTGGATCCCAACAAATGTAAATTCCGTGTCGTGTCCTAAGCATACATAGGTAGTTCCCATAATATCAGTGCCGACACTTTGGACTTTTCCGGTTACTTTTAACATTTTTCCGTCATACGTCTGTTTGCATTTCACCTGATTTTCGTTGTAGGCATCTATCAACTCTGTTGATGTTACCTCGGTATATTCTTCAGAGACAACAGGTTTTTCCTTCTTTGGAGTAGTTTCTTTCTTTTTTACAGGTTCGCTTTCTTGTGTATTGTCAGTACTTTCCTGTACAACATTTGAACTCTCTACACTAATCGTATCCTTTTCGGAAGATGAATCATCTCCTCCGACTGATACGGCTAATATAATCCAAAATGCGCAGATACACAGAGAAACGATTGATAATGTCTTTTTATGTCCGTCTTTCCTGAATAAATCAACAATAGCAAGAATGATGCCGATAAAGACGGTGATTCCGAGAATAGAGAGTATAAGAGCTGCAATACTGAGACCAGAGTTTTTTGCCGGCTCATGGATGTATGCTCGAATTGGCTGCGCAGCCATATTTGGTTGATATGTATTGTTTTGCTGATAGGAGTTAGCTTGTTGGTATGCGCTATTCTGTTGATACGAGTTATTTGGTTGTGGCGTAGTATTTTGTTGATATTGTACGTTGTCCTCGGTTCTTTTCCCGCCATCAAATCCTATCGGAAATCCACAGTTTGGACAGTTGCTTGCAAGATCACTTATTTCCTTCCCACATTCCGGGCATTTAATGAGTGCCATAGTAAAATTCCTCCTTAGTAGTTTTATTAAAACGCAGCAGCGGTTTAATCATTTCTCGATTTTTCCAATTACCTTACCAAGGCACCTTGCATCTTCATTCAAAGGTACGTTCTTACTGCCAAGGTTCAAAGAAATCAGTTCTGTTTCCCCACGCTTTTTCACAAAACTCTCCCCATTCACCAGAAAGATACCGATTTCGCCGATATCAACACTATCCGTCATTTCCACAAGCAGCGTATCGCCATCATGGTAGACGGGCTCCATGCTGTTCCCGTTCACGCCGATCGCGTAGTCGGCTTTTTCATATTCAGGAATAGCGGGGATCTCTATGCGCTTGGTGGGCGGCATATCGAAGATGATCTGCCCGGTCCCGGCGGAAGCAAGGCGGTAGTAATAGTTTATGATCCTGGTGGCAGCAGGAGTAGTGGCTGTCTGTTCGAGTTGTTGTACGCGTTCAGTTTCCCATTGTAGGACAGCATCGACGTGGGACTGACCAGGAGGATCGAGGGCGCGGTAACGCTTAATTATATTGTATTCGGACAAAGTTACATCATTTTTCTCTAGCGGGAGTTTTACCGCATCTTGGAATAGATAGTTAGCATCTACTTGAAGCACCTCTATTAACTTATACATAATAGGTTCCTTCGGGTGGCTTGTTTCGATTTCGTAATTTGCAACCGCACCTTTGGTAACGCCTAAAAGTTTAGCCAATTCTTCCTGTGTATATCCTAAATTATTACGAGCCTCTTTAATCCTATTTCCAATTCCCATATACTCACTCCTTTTATGCTGATAATACTATGCAAGAAGTATGCTGTCAATAAAAAGTACAAGAAAATTGAGAAAAAAGTATTGACAGATAAAGAAAAGGATAATATACTCAAAGAAAGTTCAAGAAACTTTTACAACAAGAGGAAGGAGGATAATATTTTTGGAATCAGCAATAGCACAAAATGTAAGGAGCATTATCGAAGAAAAAGGATTGAAGCAGTGTTCTGTAGCGGAAAAGGCAGGATATTCAAAGCAGACGTTTAATGCCATGCTTACTGGGCGAAAACGAGTGACGGATATTGATGTGATGAAAATCATGCTGGCACTTGAAGTAAATGCCAATGAACTGTTCAAGGTGGAGAAGCAGGAGGTGAGAGGGCGGGGATGATGGGGTGGCAGAAACTAATCTATGCTACAGTGATTATTCTGGCGGTAATACTGTTTGGCATGAGAATAGCCGCCTGGGCAAAATTTATGTCCATGTAGGCGGCTGTTCTTCGGTTAGAACGGAAGTGGCAAGCTGGAAATGAAGTCCACTACTTCGCTTAATCCATTTTTGAATCGGTTTTCCATGTAGGATATGGCGGAATCTAATAGAGTGAAATCGCCAATAACGTTTTTCTTTATTAGTTCTCGGTTATGGAGTTCTTGGAGAGTGTCAGACACATCGGCACTATTCCATTTTGACAGAGTCTTTACGTTGCGGTAAAAGTTTCCGTCAAACTCTTTCGCCTGAGACTTGGACATTCCAGACTTGCGTCTCTCAAGGTATTCCTTGTAAATGCAACAAATTACTTTGTCAGCATCTTTTGTTAATTCAGGCATATAATTCTCCTTTCTCTTGTACTCGGATGCGGCAACATCCTGTAGTCAAATTATATGAGGAATGGGAGAAAATGGCAAGGGAGAAATTTTCACTGAGTTAAGTTTGAAATTTTTGTTTGAGAAGCAGGAGGTAGGAAGAAGGTGAAGGGGAAATTATTTACGCAACTTAGAATTGTACTAATCGTTATTGTCATGTGGGAATTAGGAAAATGGTTATTTTAGGCGAAGGTGATTCTTGATAAATGTGAGACTAAGAATGCTGGAGCCGAAGGAGGCAGGGAGGTGAGGAAGTGGGCAAGAAGAAAAAGAAAAAGGCTTCAAAGGGAAAACCAGAGAAGCCTTTTGTCTCAAGTATGACAATTAACGGGGAAGCTATTCGTCTTCAAATTCAAGAGTTTGCGAAAGAATATCAAAGACGAATCGGGCGGTTAACTGATGACTAATGGTTAATGTCATTCCAATCATTTCGACGGGAGTGAATTTGCGATTTTCTATTGAATCAAATATTTCTTTTACTTTTTCTGATTCAAGGAAATCGTCGTACACCAAGTTGAATTTCTCTACAAATTCGGATTTTTTCATTGTAGTTGTCCTTTCTTTTGTACTCGGACGTAGCGGCGTCCTGTAATCAAAGTATAGAAGGGATGGATAGGAATGGCAAGGATGAATTTACATAGAGATCATATGATCTGCCAGGTACTGAACGTAAACACAGACAAATTTTTGCAACCGAGGGTTCCGGAGGAGGTGGTGAAGAGGTGAGAGAGGTATCAATAATCCAAAGTGGAAGCAGAAGCCTTTTAGGAATTGGTTCCGAAACGGTTGAAGTATCTGAGTACAATATACAAAGCTCCGCAGATGGAGAGACGGAGCTTTGCGTGACGATCAGGGGAGTACCGAAGGAGCTTGAGTTAAAAGCCAGTTTAGCAGAATAGAAGAAATAGGACTGGCAATCCACGAGTTCCTTTGTATAACGGACGCAAACTTTGACAGCAATCCCTTTTGGGCGGGAACTTGATTGTTCACAACCATTTCAAGTAGAGAGATTATTTGTTGAAGTTCTTCTTTATCGCTGGAACCGCTGGATGATATCTGGTCTTTTGCATCTTGAATGGAGTTGTTGATATTCATGGTAACAGTCGATTGAGTACCAATGACTGAATTAGTGGCATTTTCAATGTTAAATATGGCAGTTGCTTTTTCGGGATTGGCATTATGTTCTGTGACGGTTTGGTAGTAGGCTTTTAACTGGCTTTTTTGTTGGTGAAAAAAGTCGGTAACGGTATCTGCAACATAAAACCTTTCATTTGCTGGATTGATGAGCCAGTCATTTGATTGTACGTCGGAATCTGGCATAAATCCAATATATTTCCGTGAAGTAGACCGTTCATGGTTTGGAAGACCTTTTAATTCAGATACAATACAACCATTTCGCTCTACTTTGAACATTATGCCGCGATTATTGATAAATTGTTGAGCTGGTGTCATAAGTGTTCTCCTTTGCATTTGATAAGGAGATTATAGCACAGAGATATAGAAGGAGAAAGCGTAATTTTTGTTTGAGAAGCAGGAGGTAGGAGGGAGGTGAGAAGGTTGAGTGAGCAGGATAATGTAACCGTTAAGATCAGATGTGATAAGTCTGAAATTGAGGAAGCAGAAAAGAAAGCAGAACGGCTTGTGGAATTGTTTAAAGAAGCCAACGCATTGGTGGATGAGCTGGCTTCCAAAAAGATTCGTTTAGAAATGGATATCTAAGTCGACGTTGATCTGCTTTTGGCATACAGGGCAGAAATTCAAACCGGAATGAATTTGTATAGCGGATCCGCAGTGCGGGCATTTATGATCGAAATTCATTGTACTGACTTTGGCCCGCGCAATGTTCATCGCTTTTTGTTCTAAGTCACGGGAAAGCCGCTTCATATCGGACGGATTTCCGAGATTGTATGTTTTAGACATAGGATGCCTCCTTTCATTTGTACTAGGCTCTAGCGGGAGTCTGTAGTCAAATTATAGGAGAAACAGAAGAAAATGGCAAGGTGTACAAGCGGTAGCACATAAAGATTAGCAGGGGGTGTGATTATGGCAGGAAAAAGAAAAGAACGGGAGCCGATCGAGTGCACCGTCGAATTTTCCGAGGGAGCAATAGACAGGATCACGGATGCCTTTGTTGATCTGTATTACCAGATCAAGCAGGGGATTTATAAAGGTCCGCTGCTTCCGGATAAAGAGGAAGATACCGCGTAAGCGGTATCAGGAGGGACAAGCTTATGGTAATCAAAGGGGCAAAGACGATTGCGGAGTATGTAATGCTCAGGTGGGCGATCACACAGGGTTTTGTAATGGAGCATTTTACGCTTACCGTATCAGGAGATACCGGGAAACTGGAAGACAGGGATGGAGATTCGATCGTGCTGGTCTATGACAGGGAGACGAAGACAGTACATGTAGAAGGAGAGTGAGACGGCCCATGGCATACATAGGTTTTCTGCTCATCATGGTGGGCCTTGCGGCAGCAGGCGGTGCGATCAACAGAGGAGACAGCCTGCTCGGTGCGGTGGCGATGACGGCAGCAGGAGCAGTGATGATGCGGCTATACAGAGAGGAGGATGAAGACGGTGAGGAGGAAGATAACGGCCCTGATCCTGGCGGTGGCGTTGCTGTGGACAAGCCTGCCGGTGAGGGCACAGGAGGATACGGAGCGGATCAGGCTTGCGGAAGACGGGCAGATGATCAGGATGTTGACAACGGCGTACCATCACGGAGAGATCACGGCGTCGGGACGGCGTACCAGGCGCGGCATCTGTGCTGTACGCAGGGAATGGATCGGAAAGACCGCCCTGGTGTGGAAATGCGAAGACTCTGGTGAAATGGGAGAGTTTCTCGGTATCTGGGAATGTCTTGATACAGGCTTTGGAGCAGACTCTGACGGCGACGGAATGGGGAGCATCCGGGAAGGCCGAGTGATCGATATGTACTTTCCGACGCCGGAGGAAACGGAGGAGTGGATGGAGATCACGGGCGGCAGGGTATATGTGCAGCTGGTGGATGCGGAGGGGTGAGGCATGAGATGGACAAGAGCGCCCACCGGAAAGGACATTATATATGCTGACAGAAAGACAGATCAGGAACAAGCTCTATGAATATGCCGACCAGTTCCGCGGTGCCTACCTGAGAAAAGAATGGGCGCGAGCAAAGTCCTTATATGTCACCGCGCAGCGGATAGCAGTATTCCTGGAGCTGCCGGAGCAGGATCTTTCGGAGCTGTTCGGGAACCGCGCATACAAAGACGACAGGGAGGAGTTCACAGACGGCCTTTTTCCGGAGCATGAGGTAGAGCGGGCATCATGGGAGTGCGTCAGGATACATAAGACCTACGACGATCTGCACCTTCACCCGCGGGACGGCAGGGAGATGTTCGTGTCGGGCTGGCGGGAGCTGGGCGGCGGCATGGTAGAGGTAAGACTGGAGGAGGTGAGCGGATGAAAAAGACATGAGAAAAGCCCCGTTGCAGCGGGGCTGATTCTCGGGTGATAAACATATCAAAATCTATATACATGATATCACCTGAGACGCAAAAAGTCAAGAAAAACAGCGCTTTCAGGTGTTTTTCTTACCCCACTAAAATTATTAACGAATGGACAGGAGAAGCATATGCCATACATGGAAGAAGTATGTGTAGCAGGGGGCATCATTGAGATCAGTAAATATTATGCGTACAGGGCACATGTAAAGGGAGAAAAGAGAGAAAAGCGGGGAAAGCCGACAAAGGAGGCTCAGAAAAAAGTAAATCAGCGGAAAGCGGAAAAGAATCTGCGTCTTCTGATGGCGGAAAATTTCAAGAATGAAGATGCGCTGGTAAGGTTGGATTTTACGAAGCGTCCAGGAGGCAGTGAGGAGATGCAGGATCTGATATCAAAGGCAGTAAAGAAGATCCGCAGGGAGTATGCCGGGAAGGGAAAAGTCCTGCGGAGTGTCTACACAAAAGAAGTGGGTCCAAGGGGAGGGAGGCATATTCATATGCTGATGAGCCGTGATGATATGGATGTGTTGAAGGTACTCGTGAAGTGCTGGCCTCATGGCCGTATCCATATCGACCCCATAACAACTGCTCCGGATTTTTCTAAGATAGCCGCATATTTTATCAAGTACGCAGCAAAGACGGAGGAGACAGAAGGAAAGTTGATCGGGAAACGGTGGTATCCTTCGAGGAGCCTCAAAAAGCCAAAGATCACAAAACGGATCATCGAGTCAAACCGGTTTCGAGAAAACATTAGAAAAGAGCCGGGATACATTTTGCAAAAAGACAGTGTCAGATCCGGAGTCTCCGAATTTACGGGGTACAGATATTTCTCATACACATTGATCAGATGGGAGGGAGCGGATAGTGGACAAAGTCAATATCTACATGTACACGACCATCAAAGGGCCGGGGGCCCGTGAAGGTTCCTACACATACATACTTGAGTATATCACCGAAAAAGGCCCCGTCACCCTCACCAAGCAGGACAGCATCACGGCCACGGAGAACAGGGCGCACCTGCTGATCCTGATCAGGGCATTGGAGAGACTGAAACACCCCTGCGAGCTGGAGATCTACACAGACAGCGAATACGTCAGGTCAGGAGCGCTGAAATGGCTCAAAGACTGGGAGCGGCGGGGCTGGGTGACGGCAAAGGGCAGGCACGTGGCAAACAAAGAGGAGTGGCAGAGGGCATCGGAGCTGCTGAGCCGTCATCTGGTGACGTTCTGCATCGGGGAAACGCACTCATACCGCGAGTGGATCGTGGCGGATACGGAGAAAAGAGAGAAGGAGAGACGGGATGCGGGAAAACACGGAAAAAAGGGATGAGAGGATCCGCTCCCTGCGCAGGCAGGGGATGCGGCGCCGCGACATCGCACAGGAGATGCTCTGCTCCGTCTCCGTGGTGGACAGGGCACTCAGGAGCATCGACGAAGGACTGCGGCGGTCAAGCTTCAAAAAGCATAAAGAGGAGATCATCGAGATGTATCAGAAAGGGATCCCCGTTGCAGTGATCGCGAAAAAGACCGAGCTTCATGAGAACACGATCAACAGGAATATGCGCGCGTTGGAACTGAACAGGGGACGCGGGTGGACGAAAGGAAGAAAAAGGCAGGAACCGAACAGGCAGCAGGAACACCGTGAAACGGCAGGAGAACCGGAACCCGTGCCGCTGTTCACGGTGAAACGGGAGTATCGGAGGGCAAGACACATCACGGTCAGAGGGAAAGCGTATCTGGACGTGAGTGACTGGTATCTGTAAAAAAGGAGGAATGACGGATGTTATTTAAAGAATTTGGTAATTTCAACTCAGCAGAAGAAATAAATCAAAAGGCAGCGGAACTGCTGGCAGCAGGCGACGCGAAAGCAATACGCAGACTGGCGGAGGAGAACGGCATTGACAAAGAGGATGCGGAAGCATATGTCGATGGGGACGAAGAAATGCTCTGCACGGACCTGATGGCAGCGCTCGGGAAGCTGGATGTGGAGGCGAAGGAACTGGAGATCGGCGGCGTCCTGAATGACTGGACAAACTATATCAGGGATCTGTGCATGGATGAGAAGGTCATGGTATCAGCGGTAAGGAGAAAAGACAGGAGCCTTGCGGAGTGTATGGCGCGGCTGATCCGGTTTGCGTTTGAGAACAAAGTGCAGGTCAGTGATCAGATCGTAAGCATCACGAAAGTAATACATAGCGGGAAAGAGAAGAAGATGCGGGGACCGCTCTATCTCGGGTTCCCGGACAGGGTGACAGCCAAGAAGCTTATACATGAATATTACCTGGGGAGGTGAGACGATGCTGGCGTATAAGGGATTTAGTAGCGATCTGCAGGCGCTCATGGGAAAGAGCCGCTTCCAGTTTGAACCCGGAAAGACCTATGAGGAAACGGAGTGCAAGTGCGCAAAAAACGGATTCCACTGCACGGAGAATCCGCTCGGCGTGCTCACATACTATCAGAGAATGGACGATCGTTTCTTCATCGTGGAGGCAGCAGGCGACATCAACCAGGACGGGACAGGCTCCAGGATCTCCTGCACGAGACTGACGCTCAAAAAAGAGATCACGAGGATGCAGCTTGCGGCGCTCGGCTGCGAGTACATGAGAAGGTATCCGGAACGGGAGCCGGAAAACGGTTATGTCACACAGGATAAAGGAAGATGCAGCACGAGAAGCGATTTTGTCATTGTCAGAGGAAAGCATCCGAGGGCAGCAGGCGTGGAGGGATCCTATCTCTTTCTGGTACAGGAGAAAAAGGCATCAAAGGAGATCGTGGGGATCTACGCGATCGAGATCGACGGGGAGGAGTATAAGGAAGAAACGTGGTACGGGCTGCGGGGAGGTGCGGTATGCGAAAAGAGGAATTAAGGAAGCTGAAACGCATCTGTGCCACGCCAAAGATGATGCAGATGGCAAGAGAAAATCACAAAAAGATGCAATACAGCGCCACATGGAATAAAAATTACAAAGTCGTGTATAACACTGAGTTTGACCTTTTAGTGCGCTGCCAGACGAGAAAAAGCTTTCTCATGATCTGCGTATTCAAGCCGGAATGGATAGCGAAGGGGATAATGCACCCGCTCTATGAGATCTACTGCAACAAAGAGGGAGACGAGTGGATCACGAGGATCATGAAGCAGGATGGGACAGAAGAAAAATGGAGCAACGCCATGTTCGACAATCTGGAATATGTCCGCAAAAGCCATTGGTGGGAGTATGGACTGCCGGGCACGAAAAAACGGATATGGCAGAATCCAGAGGGCATGAATACCGTACAGACATATTTAGGTGAGAAAGAAAAGGGAATGCCCGGTCTGATCGACTGGCAGCGGAAGATAAAGGCAAAACGGATCGAGGAAGCGGAGAAACGGCAGCAGGCGCCCTGGGATGCGGATATGAAGCTGGTACCGAAGACCATGCCGACTTTCAAGAGCTGGATGTTAAAGGAAGCTGCTGATAAATATTTCATCATCTATGAAGCAAAAAAGAGGCAGCATGAAGGATGGTGCTCCGGATGCGCAAGATATGTGCACATCACGGAGCCGAGGCACAATAAGACGGGAAAATGTCCGCACTGCAGGAGGGATATCATCTTCAAGGCATCGGGAAAGATAAGGAATCTGGAGACAGGCAGATATGAAGCACAGTGCATTCAGAAGATCACGGGCGGTATCGTAGTGCGGACATTCATGCAGAAGCAGTATTACCACGGAGTGACGGATTACAGGAAGCCGGATCATTACATGGAGGAAACGGAACGCATCCTGATCATGGAGGACGGGACGGTGAAGCGGTACTATTACGGAAATTACAAAAACAAGTATTACCGCTTTATATTGGGCGAATATATGTCATGGTATTTTAGCAGCGAGATAAAGCTGTATCCGAAAAATCTGGGAACATTAAAGAAGACGGCACTCAAAAACAGTGCGATCGATCTGTGGGCAAGATACAGCAGGGAGAAAAGACTGCCGGTCGACGCAGCACATTATCTTGCAATCGAAAAAAATAATCCCGTGATCGAGAAGCTTGCAAAGATTGGGATGTTTACTCTGGCAGAAGATCTGATCAGAGGGGCGAATACCGGTGACGGGGACATCCTGGATCATGATGCCACGGAACTGGCAAAGACGCTGAAGATCGACGGAGCAAGAATGAAACGCCTGAAGGCAATGGATGGACAGATCACGCATCTAAAATGGCTGCAATATGAAAAGACCGTCAATACGGCATGGCCTGATGCAATGATAAAAGATTTCGGTGACGAAGGCATCCGGTCAGGGGCGATGGGATTCCTGCCGACGCCGTTGAGATACGTCAGCATATGGAATTACATGAAACGCCAGCAGGTACTTACGCAGGGCAGCCTGACTCAGGTCATGCGTACATGGGAAGATTACCTCAACATGGCAGAGAAGGCAAAGATGGATATCAAAAACGAACGGATCTGGAAGCCGAAGGACCTGAAGGCGGCCCATAACGAAGTGATCCTGATCCTGCAGCAGGGCGAGATGGAAAAGGAAGCAAAGAAGCTGGAAAAGAAGTGGCCGAAGGTGAACGGCATCCTGCCGAAACTCAAAAAGTTCGAATATGCCTCGAAAGACTTCGCGGTCCTGGCGCCGGAGAGCATTCTGGACATCGTGAAGGAAGGACGGATCCTGCAGCACTGCGTCCATACCTGCGATTACTACTTTGACAGGATCCAGAGAGACGAGACCTATCTCTTTTTCCTGCGCCGCGCAGGGCAGGAGGACGTCCCCTGGTATACCCTTGAGGTGGAGGCAGGCGGGAACATCCGCCAGAAACGGACGACAGGGGATAACCAGAACAAAGACTTTGAGGAGGCGGTGGCCTTTCTCAAAAAATGGCAGAGATACTTTATAAAACAGCTGACGAAAGAAGAAAAAGCAGCAGGGAAGCTGGCGGATCAGGCGCGGCAGCAGGAATATGCGAAACTGCGTCAGGACGGGAACCGGGTCTGGCACGGGAAGCTGGCAGGGAAGCTCCTGGCGGACGTTCTGGAAGCGGATTTCATGGCAGTGGAGGAATTTATACCGGCAGAGGCACTGGCGCCGGCCACATAAGAAAGGAGCAGCGAAATGGAAGAAAACATGGAAAATATGACGGTAATGACAGGTGACGTACTGGATCTGAATGCGTATAAGACATACGGAGAGTATAAGGCGGCTCTGGACGGAGAACTGCAAAGATCCGCGGAGAGCTTCGTGCGGATCGGGTATCTGCTCAAAGTCGCGAGGGATACGGACATCCTTGCAGAGTCCGGGTACCGCAGCGTGAACGAGTTCGCGGACAAAGAATATGGTCTGGACAAGTCCCAGGTATCCCGCTTCATCCGTATCAACGATGAGTTTTCGGAGAACGGATACTCGGACCGCCTGCAGGAGCAGTATCGCAGTTTCGGCTATGCAAAGCTGGCCATGATGCTGCTCCTGCCCGCAGAGATCAACGAGGAACTGAGCGGAAGATACAGCAAAGCGGATATCCGGGCACTCAGGGAAGAAGTCGACGAGGAAAAAGAAAAGACAGACATCGAAGTGATGCTCGAGGAGAAGGACGAACGGCAGCAGGACCGCAGCGCCTTAGGCAGGGCACTGTACCAGCTCGGGAAGGATAACCCAGAGCTGTACCTGAGGATATATGACGCAATGTACTGGGCAGGACCTGTGATCGAGGAGTTGATGGATGTGCTTGCTCCGGAGGGAGAGGCGATCATCAGCGTGCGGATCGCAGGGGAAGGCAGGAAGATGCTCAGCATAAAAGGTACTGCAGTAGATCCCGTGCTAATAGATGTACGATCAGGAGAAAAGCAGACATACACATGGACCGAGTTGGTAAATGAATTAGAATTTCTGTTTCCCGACACGGAAAATTCCAGAAGATCTTTTGAAATGCGCTATGGGGAGCCGTTTCCGGAGAAAAAAGAGGAAGTTGCACCGGTGCAACCCAAAAAGGAGCAGACATCCCGCAAGGTGAGCAGGGTCACGAAGGCGAAAAAGCCCGAAAAGACTGGGGAGGAAACGGAATCTGCAGAGGCAGCAGGCGCAGAGGATCCCGGCGCAGTGATCAGAGATGCGGACGGGCTGGAGTGGCACATCGAAAATCAGACAAAGATCATAATTGATGATCTACAGAAAATGGATGGGCTGTGTACACAGCATAATTGGGACGGTCTGATTAAAAAGGCATATCAGGTCATCGACAGAGCGGAAGCAATCAAAAATATGGAGGAGATGTGGAATGAGTGAGACGATGGTAAAAAAGCAACTTGAGAGTAGCGAGATCCAGACGGGAGCCTGTCATTACTGCGGTCAGGTCTATCAGTTTGAAACGGACGGCAGGGCAACGGAGGAGCAGCTTGACGAATGGGCAGAGGAAAAATGTAAATGCAGGGATGCGAGGATCAAAAAAAAAGAGACGGGAAAGAGCAGTGGCGGCAAAGTTTGAGATAGAGAATCTTTTTGGAGAGCAGTATCCAGAAGCCTGCAGTGTGATGAAAACAGGAATAGATCTGATCACGGACGAAAAGGCATCAAAAATAGTGATAGATACTGGAGTTGGCGTGAAACTGAGCGTTTCGATAAACACGAAAGGCACTTTGAAGGCAGAGATAACAGAAAAAGGAGGCTGGGCAGTGCTACCTCTGCCGCCTCCTGAACAGGGATTACGGCATAAAACGGATCAGGCAGGAGCATCACGTCATGAGCGGCACGGCGAACCGTACGCTTTCCGAAAGGTACGGTCTCAAGGTCTATCTGTGTCCTGAGCATCACCTCTACGGTCCAAAAGCAGTACATAGTAATGCAGAAGTAGCGGAATTGTTGCATAAGGAAGGCCAGAAGGCTTTTATGTGGATCTATCCGAGCCTGGATTTTCGGAAGATATTTGGGAAAAACTATCTTACAGAGTATGACCTGAACGAAATGACCTACGAAGATAACGAAAAATTCAGACGGTACGTGGACAGATACTGCAAAAACCGGGGCATCACCACAGCAGAGGCACTTAAGCATAAGCTCGTGACTGAGGTGCGGCAGTCTTATGAGGAGGATCGTAGTGGCGAATAAGATAAAAGAACATGGCAGGCGGGTAAGGGAAGACATATATAAATCAATCATTCAATACATCGGTGAGCATGGCTATCCGCCGACCAATCGGGAGATAGGGCAGATGGTCGGTCTCAAAAGCACATCAACAGTGCATCACCAGCTCCTGATAATGAAGGATGATGGAATGATCGAGACAGACGAGGATTTTGGGAAACCGAGAGCGATCAGAGTACCAGGGTATAAATTTGTGAAGGTGGAGGCAGATCAGGATGAATAATGCAAGAAGAAAGCGGATCAGGGACGCAGCGGAGCAGATGGAACAGTTGAAGGGTGAGATCGAGAGCATTCTCGAGGACGAGGAGGAGTATATGGACAACATCCCTGAAAATATGCAGGGGAGCGAGCGCTATGAAACGGCAGAGACAGCCTGCGAAAACCTGCAGAGTGCAGTGGATGCCATGGAAGAAGTGCTTTCCAGTCTGGAAGAAGCACAGAATTGAGCGATTACGGAGGAGGGAAAGGTGGCAAAGACTGTTTGCGAAGCAAAGAGGATCGGGGAAGTCAAAAGGAGAGGCAGACCAAGCATAGAGTGGCACAAGGATGGAGTTCCGCAGTATTACTGTTGCGGCTACATAGACTTATCGAATGACGAACCGCTGGAAGTGTGCCGAAACTGCGCGGATCATATACGTCATGTGCAGGAAGACTGGGAGAAATGGAGATCAGAGGAGAAAACGGATGGGAAAATGGGCTGAAACCGAGGAAGCATATTTTGGAGGATCAGATACTAAGGAGGAGAAGGAGATTATGAAGGGAAGGGTATTACCGATACTGTTCAATACTGATATGGTGCAGGCGATCCTGGACGGGAGAAAAACGGTCACGCGGCGGTTGGTGAGGTATAAATACAGTAATACAGAATTGAAGATGCGGACAGATAAGTACGGCACCAGGCTTATAGAGATACAAAAAGATATCGAGGGCGAGACGCATGGCCGGAATCCGGATGGGGGTACCTGGCATAAATTGCTCCCATACATAGATAAGAAGCCGCCATATAAGAAGGGTAATATCCTGTATGTCCGGGAAACGTGGGCATTTTCGATTTGCATAATATGTATGAATGAAGGGGCGTGCAATATAAACCCTGTTGAGTATGATGATGGTGACAGTATATCAGAGGGGTGTTTCCTTTACAGGGCAGAATGTGCCCCAGCAACACATATATGGAAACCGTCTATTCATATGCCAAAGCAGGCTGCCCGCATCTGGTTAAAAGTTACGGATGTGCGAGTGGAACGTCTTCAAGACATGAACACGGGCGATTTTCTGGCAGAAGGAGTAGTGATCAGGCCGGAGGCATTCAATGACCCAGAGAATGCATACTGGCAGGCAAGGAGAAAGTTTGTACATATCTGGGATGCAACGGTAAAGAAAGCAGAAAAGGACCGATACGGCTGGGATGCGAATCCGTGGGTCTGGGTGATAGAGTTTGAGAGATGTAAGAAGCCGGTGGAGGAATAGAAAATGTTAATAGGAGAACTTGACCAGCACTGCGGCAACTGTTCGATTATGGAATATTGTGCAGAGCCTTTTTCGGATTTGTGTTTGTGTGGAAAATCAGATTTGGAAGATGTAGAGGAAAGTGATTATAAAAAGATGGCAGAGGAAATACAGAGTCGAAATAAAAGGCACATAAGCAATTCTACTATGGCTGATAGAATATGCAGGAAATTATGTAAAAATCGGTGAATGTATGGGAGATGGCGGAACTTCTGTTCTGTATGCTACGGAGCGGAAAGGGTTGGACTACCTCAACAAATTAGTATATCACGGGCAACAGTAAACGCGGCAGCAGGCGGGGCAGCAGTCCAGAGGGCAGCAGGACCCGCCGGAAAGGAGAAGATAACAGGATGAAAATGATGGAGATCATAGAAACGATGAAGCTGATCCTCAAGATTGGTGTGTACGGCTGTTTGATTATAGTAACTGCCATTGTATTTGTGTTTTTGGTAGTATGTTTGATCGAAGTGCTAAGATCTTTTAGGGAAAAATGGGTAATTAATAGAAAGAAGATGTGAGTGTGCTGTTGAATATTTATGTATGCAATGATATAATTTTTTTAAATATAAAGCATAGGGAGAAAAAACTAATGAATTATATTAGAAAGCATTGGAAGAAGATTTTATGTATCACGGCAGCACTAGCTTTTTTCCCATTTGTTTTAGAGAGGATTCTTTTTATTACGCCGATTGTAAGCGAATTCAGTAACGAAGTATGGTTTTCATTTATTGGCTCATATATTGGATCAGTAGTGACTTTAGTGGTAATGTTTATAACTTTCAAAAAAGTGATGAAGAAAATAAAAAACTGCTCAGAAGACAAAAAAGACAACATGACATTGATGTACAAAACGAAAAACTGCTTAAAATAATACACATATTGCTATTAGATAACTATCACTTTTTAAATGCTGATACAGTATATGAAAACATAGAAAAATTTAGTAAGGATTTGCGTTATGTACAGTTTGATACGTTAATGTATAAATATAAAACTTTAAAGGATCAAGTATTAATAGATGAATTGCTTCGTCTTCAAATGGAAGAAGTTGATGTTCTTAATAGTATAAAGAATGCGCCACATGTAGATTCAGAACAGGCGGTAAAAGAATTTAATATGTTTGCACTTAAAATGGGATTACGCTTGAGCAAAATAGCAGAATCAAGGAAGGATACAATTAAAGCGATGTATGATAATTATTTGGAAAAAGTATATGAAGAATATTATGAATAGATGAATAATTAACTGTCAAAATGGAGATAGAGAGTATTTAAATATATTTGACGACAATAGCATTATAAAATATAATTGAAGAATAATAATATGTAATTCAGAGCCTAGAGCCATATACGGGAAATCTCGTATTCGCTTCCAGGCTCTTTTTTATTCAGGCGGGTGGTGATTTTGTGGCGGAAAATTATGAAAAAGCAGAGAGGGACTACCTGGCAGGGGCCAAGTATAAGGATATTGCCACAAAATACGGGGTTTCTGTCAATACCGTAAAGAGTTGGAGAAAGCGATACGGCTGGTCCCGAGAAGGCAAAAAAGGGTGCACCCCTAATGCACCCCAAAAAGAGAAAAGTGTGCACCCTAAAAAGGAGAAAGTTGCACCGGTGCAACCGGAGCCTGTGCGGGAAGATTTTGCCGAAGTAGAAAATGGCGAATTGTCGGAGAACCAGCGGCTTTTCTGCCTTTATTATGTGAAGTACAGAAGCCAGGTAAAAGCATACCAGAAGGCATATCAGTGTAGCAATGAATGCGCCCTATCAAATGCATACAAAGTATGGAGAAATATGGAGGTTCAGACAGAAATAAAAAAACTGCTGGATGAGGTGCACGAGGGTATCAAAATCGATATTGAGGATCTGATCCAGCAACAGATTGATATAGCCAGGGCGGACATCATGGATTTTGTAGATGTCAGTGAAGGATTTGTGAAAGTAAGAACAGGAATGGATGGCACATTGATCCGTGAGATCAAGGACTCAAAGGTTGGAATATCCGTAAAATTGTATGACAAGCAGAAAGCGATCGACTGGCTGGTCAAGAATATGCCCGGCGCTGGCAGCGGCGCTGCAGATGACAGAAAACTTCTTGCAGACGTCCTGCTGCAAAGTCGAGAAAATCGCAGCATAGAAGACTTGGAGTAGAAAGATTAGATGAACATACCGGCGCCGTTTAGTAACAGGCAGAAAGAATATATGTACCGATGCTTTTCCTCATGGTTCAACGTGGCCGAGGGCGGTAAGCGTGGCGGAAAGAACGTCATGCAGACCATGGTATTCTGCATGATGTTGGAGAAACATAAGGACAGGATTCATCTGATCGCCGGGGTATCATCTGCCACGGCCATGCTGAATATCATGGACTGTGACGGCTACGGGCTGCTCAATTATTTTGAAGGAAGATGCTGTACAGGAAAGTATAACAACCGAGAATGTGTCTATGTTGATACGCCTATAGGAGAAAAGGTTGTACTGATCTCAGGCGGCGGTAAAGACGGGGACGAGAAGCTGATAAAGGGAAATACCTATGGTATGGCGTACATAACAGAGGCGAACGAATGCCACCCGAAGTTTTTGAAGGAAGTCTTCGATCGGACAATGTCCAGTTCAGACCGAAAGGTATTACATGACTTGAATCCGAAAGAGGAAGAACATTGGTATTACGAGGAGATCCTGGGATTTCACGAGAGGCAGCAGGATGCAGATGAAGCATATGGATATAACTACGGACATTTTACGATAGCTGACAATTTCAGTGTGTCGGATGCTAAGTTAAAAAAGATACTGAGTACATACGAAAAGGATACAGTCTGGTACCGTCGTGACATCCGCGGGGATCGGGCGGTGGCGGAAGGGATCATCTTTAGAAAGTTCGCGGATAACAACGATCCTTACCTGTATGATGACGATGAGATTCTTGAGAAGGTTAAGAAGAACGGGAAAGAGAAGCTGCAGTTGAAGGTTCGGCCGAGCAAAGTAGTAATGGGAATAGACTTTGGTGGAAACGGATCCATGACAACCTATGTGTGTACCCTGTATTTCCATGGGTACCACGATTTCAGGGCAGCAGAGGAGCATTATATCCCGCTGGCCAAGGACATAGATACCAACAGAATATGTCAGGAGTTTATCTTGTTTTATTGGAAACTGATCGAAAAGTACGGAAGGGTTGACTTTATATTTGGGGATAGTGCAGCCACGACGCTAATTAACAGTCTGATCAGTGCTGCCAGAAATGCAGGGCTTCCATGGCGGAACATAGGCGGATGCCGGAAAAACGAGCTGACGGAGCGGCCGAGGATGATGGAAAGGCTGTTGAGCACAGGCAGGATGAAGATCAACAGGATATGTGAGAAGCTTCGGAAAGCTCTGGGGAAGTTGAAATGGGATGAAGACCATCCAAACATCCCGGAGGATAAGAACATAGGCAACTGTAACGACTGGTGGGATGCGTTCTGTTATACCCTGCTGGATTTTGTAGAGTTTATTGACCTGGACAGATAGGAGGAGACGATGGAAAACTGCGTAAAGGATCTGCTGCACAAAAAGGGGTACAAAGTAAACGAGGATGCACTTAGCGTGATCAGAGAATGCGACGATTGGTATGCGAACAGGCCTATTCTGGAGTTTCATAACAGAAAGACTGTGCAGGGACAGGTGTATGATCTGGAGAGGATGAACTTTGCGAAGCGGTGCTGCTCTGATGATGCAAACCTGTGTGAGGTCGTGGAGATCAACGCCGGCAAAGGAGAACAGGGTGAGGTTGTCAGAAAGATATTGGAGAAAAACCGTTTTGACACACAGTACAGGCGCCAGCTGGAGCGCGTACCGGCAAATGGGACCGCAGCGTGCTACATCCGTCTGGATAACGCGACGATCTATGACGACGGGCATGCAGACGGCGGGGAGATCAGACTGAACTATGTGGATGCCATGGGGTTTATGCCGCTTACAGTGGAGAATGGGGATATCGTAGAGGCGGCGTGCTCAGGGAACACGATTGTAAGCGGCAAAAAGCAGACGACTCTGGTCATATTTCTGAAAAAGGACGAGCTGTACAAGGCGGAGACGCACGTCTTTGATGAATATGGCAAGGAACTGGAAGATAGGACGACGGTGCTGTCTCTCGGTGATGTCAAACCCTTTGCGGTCATGAGGAATGCCGAGGTCAATAATCTCGACAATATGGACGGATACGGACTGCCGAAACTGCTGGGCGCCATCCCCGTGCTGAAAGCGCTGGATCTGGCATTCAATGTGTTGTTCAGGGATCTTGATAAGGCGGATAAGCTGATCCTGATCAATGAGCTGCTGTGCCAGTTTGGTAAAAACGGGGAAGTAATGACGCCGAACGAACAGGCCAAGAAGCTGTTCGTCCTACTGGGAGAGAAGCTGCCGGATCAGAAAGAACTGATCCAGGAGTATAATCCGTCGATCCGGATCGAGGAGCTCACCAAAACGATAGAACTTCTTCTGTCGCTGCTGTCCATGATGTTCGGGTACGGGACGAAGAAGTACAGTTTTGAGAATGGGAACATCACGACGGCAACTGAATTTGTCCTCAGCCGTCAGGATGCTATGCAGGAGTTAAATAGACAAAGGCATGAAGCGGCGGAGTATATTCAGGGTATCTGCAAAGCGGTGATGTGGTTTTCCAACACTTTTCATGGAACTTCTTATAACGTCGACGAAGAAGTGATGGTTGATTTTGACGACGGCTTAATCACAGACAAAGAAGCGGAACTTGAAAGGAAACGCAATGATGCGGTCACCTTTGAGATCAAAGAGCTGCTTGAGTGGTATCTGCAGGATGCCTATAACGTGACGCCGGATGAAGCTAAGAAGATGATCGAGCAGCGGGATGCGGAAAATCCAGATGAAGACGAGGAAGAACAGGATTAAGGAGAGAAGATGCTGTCAGAACAACAGATCGAGATCATAGCAGAGGCATTGATTCCGCTGTTCAATTACCTGGAACAGGAAGTGATCATGGATATCGCGGAACGGATCAGCGGGGCGATGGCATATACCAGAACGGCGGAGCTTAAAGCGATCAGTATGAGGGCGTTAGGGTACAGTCCGGCCAGAATACGGAAAGAGTGTATGAAACTCTTGAATGCGGATGAGAAGTACAGGAAGGCGGTCGCGAAGAACACGCTGGAGCATAAGAAAGAGGTCCGCAGGCTGCTCAATGAGATTCTGCGGGAAGCGGAGAAGCAGAGCGGTGAGATATTAAAAGACGCGGCAGACACGTCGTATCTGAATGATCTGTCGATCTGGAAGGCAGCAGGCATGGATTTGACTGACGACAGCTATCTTCCCGGGCTGGTAAAAGCGATTGAGAAGCAGACGCGGAACGAGTTTAAGAATCTGTCCCGCACGACGGCCTTTAAGTCGGTAAGTGGATATGTGCCGATCGAGAATGCCTATAAAAGAGAACTGGATAAGGCAATGCTCAAAGTGTGCAGTGGGGCCTTCAGCAAAGAGGAAGTGATCCGCGATACGATACATAACCTAGCCGCCAGCGGCCTGCGCACGGTGAAGTTTGAGAGCGGGTATTCCATGAATCTGGATACCGCCGTCAGGAATGCGGTGAGGACAGGCGTACACCAGATGCAGGCAAAGATGATGGATGAGAATATCGGGCAGACGGGAGTGGAGTATGTTTATGTGCCAAAGCATTGGGGTGCCAGGAACAAAGGGACAGGCCACGCAAACCATGAAGCATGGCAGGGAAAGGTGTATGCGGTTTCTGCAGGAGATCACACCGCGGAAGCAAAGCGCATCGGATACACTGCAATCGAGGACCTATATGAGGCTACGGGATATAGTATGGACGGCAGCAGGGAGAACGATCCGCTTGGCCTGCACGGGTATAACTGCCGCCACAGTCACAGACCGTGGTTTGCAGGGATATCGGACCTGAGTAATTTTCCGGAGGATCCCGAACCAGCGCCGGTGACGATAGGCAAAAAGACGTATGATTACTATGCCGTCACGCAGAAGATGCGGAGCATGGAGAGGGGCGTCAGGGCGCTCAAGAAGGAACGCGAAGCGCTGCGTGCCATGAATATGGACACAAAGGAAATCGATTATAAGATCAGGCGCAGGACGGAGGCCTATAAGGATTTCTGCAAGGCCGCGAAGGTGAAGGAAAATACGGAGCGACTGCGGTATGAGTGCAGTAAGGAGAATCTGCGGCGTTCAAAAGCGTGGCGGGAGATTGAAAAAGGGCAGAATGGGTTTGCAAAAGCAGAGGAAAATGATACACTAAATACAGCAAAAGAGGAAAAGGGCATAGAAGTGCACACGATAGGAAGAATAGACAAAAATATTTATAAGTGCGTGACAGAGGATATCGTAACGGATGAGGTCATTATCACGGATGAGAGAATTGCGCACATACAGGAAAGACATCCAAATGACTATGAGAGGTTTTGCAGTTATATTCCGGAAATATTAGAAAATCCGGATTACATTATTGAGACAGCTAAACCATATACGGCAGTGATATTGAAAGAGATTGAAAATCAAGGAGAAAAGTTTAAGTTAGTTTTGCGGATAAAAGTAAAGAGTGATCCGGCAGAGTATAAAAATTCAATTATGACATTCTGGCACATAGGAGAGACAACTTGGAGGAAGTCTTTGAAAAACAAAAAAATACTTTACAAGAGGGAATAAAATAGATAGAATAAACATAGAGATAAACAGAGAGACTTTGAGGTGAAAAGTGCGTCTTCATGCGCCGCATGCTTTTGCAATGGGCAAAAGAGATGTCGGGAGTGACGCTCCGACCAAAGTTTCTCTGTTATCGTTTATGCCAACGTAGAAAAATTGACGTTGCGCACTTTTTCATTCAATGATACGATGATATACAAGGAGTGATGTATATGGTCGTAAAATGGTGTAAATGTCCGCGCTGTGGGTATGAGCACTTCATGAAGGTAAGGCCGGACACTCGGATCAGGAACTTTCCGGCATACTGTAAGAAATGTAAAAATGAAATATTGATAACCATAGAGCCTAGAGCCGAAGTGGTCAATTCTTAACAGGATTGATCACCCGGCTCTTTTTAGTTTGTTCCCATACTGCGGAAAGCGCAGTTAAAAAATATTTTAGGAAGAAAGGAAAAGGAGCATGAAGAACATCTTTGAGATCATGAAGGAGTATGGGCTGGAAGTGCCTGAGGACAAGAAAAAGGAGTTTGAGGCGGCAGTGTTGGAGAACTACAAGACGATATCTGATTACAATAATCAGAAAACGGCGCTCGACACTGCAAACGAAAAGCTGAAGGCGGCGGAGGAGACGATGGAGGGACTCAACGGGAAGCTGGCAGAGTATAAGGACGTGGACGTGTCCGAGCTGAAGCAGCAGATCGATAATCTCACGGAGGACCTGAAGAAGAAGGATGAGGAGCATCAGAAGCAGCTTGACGACAGGGACTTTGAGGATCTTCTGAAGGACAGTATCAGCCAGGCAAAAGGCAGGAATGCGAAAGCAATCACGGCGCTCCTTGATGTGGAAAACCTCAAGCAGTCAAAGAACCAGAAGGAGGATGTGGCAGCAGCTTTGAAAGCTCTTTCCGAGCAGGAAGACAGCAAGATGTTATTCGGGGAGCCGGAACCGAAGCCGGTAGGAAACGGAGATCTGATCGGGAGGGTATCAGGCGGCACACAGGCGGATGATGATGCACAGTTACGGGCCGTAATGGGACTTCCGCCCGTTCAGGCAACCACAAAACAGGAGGGATAAGTAAATGCCGAACAACACAATTCAGTTAGCAAAAAATTATACGGCGCTGCTCGATCAGGTATATCAGGCGGCATCCGTAGTAGGGGATCTCAATACAAGTCCGGAGATGTCCAGGGCCGGGGCGAATGCCAATGAGATCGTGTACCCGCAGATGACAGTGACAGGTCTGGGAGACTATGACAGAAATTCCGGCTATACCACGGGCGCGGTGGACTTAAAGTGGAAGACGGCGGCCTTTAACTATGACCGTGGCACTAAGATCTCGGTTGACGTGATGGACAATGAGGAGACCAGCAGGCTCGCATTCGGGATGGCCGGTGCGGAGCTGATGCGGACCAAAGCAGCGCCGGAGGGTGACGCCTTCTTCTTTGCAACGGTTTCATCTTTCAGCGGGATCTCAAAAGAGACGGGTGCGATCACGACCGCAATGCAGTTTTTGGATGCGCTGTTGACGGCGTGGAGCAAGATGGATGACGACGAGGTACCGGAGGAAGACAGGCATCTGTACGCCAGATCGGCGCTCTTAAATTCCGTCATGGGGCTGGATACCTATAAGTCAAAAGAGATTCTGTCCAAATTTGCAAGTAAGAAGCCGGTGCCGTCTGCCCGGTTCTATACGGACATCGATATGCTGGATGGTAAGACCGCAGGGGAGGAACTTGGTCATTACAAGAAGAGTGCAGATGCAGAGGAGATCGACTTTATGATCATCCACAAGCCTGCGATCATCAAATTCGACAAGCATGTGGCCAACGACATTATTCCTGCTCGTCTGAACGCGGACGCGGATGCGGACATCATGAAATACAGGAAGTACGCAATGGTGGATGCTTATCAGAACAAGCGGGCAGGAATTTATCTGCACAGCAACGCAGTCAAAACGACTGCCTGAGGATCAGGAAACGGCACAAATCAGGAGGTGCAACGATGAGAAAAGTAGGAATGCACGCCGAGGTTTCTTCGGCTAAAAACAATGAAGACAAGAAGCTTACCGAGGCAAAAAAGGAGCTCAAGAGACTGAAAGAGGAAAACAAGACCCTCCAGGCGGAGCTCGAGAGCCTGCGGGAGGAAAACGAGGCTATCAGGGCAGCTGAAGCAGGCGGAGATCAGAAGTAGGAGGAAAGCGGTATGTCGTTCATAAGCTGGGAGGATTATAAGGCCATAAGCGCGGAGGTGCCGGAGGAGGAATTTAAGAGGCTGCGCCGGAAGGCGGAGATCAAGATGAATGCGGTCACTCATATGCGCGCGGGGCGTTTTCTCTCAGCTTACGGCAGCAGACAGGCTACTGAGTTCCAGAGACAGGTGTATGAACAGATCCAGGCCACCATGTGTGAGCTGATCGATGCGCTCTATACGAGGGAGACATCCGATATGGGCACCGGGATCTCAAGTGTCAGTAATGACGGCTATTCTGAAACATACCACATAAAAACCGAAACGGAGATGGAAGCGCAGATGGTCAGCCTGATCAGGAACGGACTGAGCGGAACGGGACTGGCAGGTGCAATATGAGTGTACTGTTTCATGAGACGATGACGGTCTACAATTTCAGTTTCGAGGATGGGATCGAGAAATGGCGCCGCACGGTGGTACGGGGAATCCAGTGGAGACACGGGAAAAAGGAAGTGACCGTGAAAGACCAGGTGGCCACGGAAAGCCGTGTGGAGAGCATTACGATCGATTTTCAGAGATCCTACGGCAATAAGCTTTATGTAGATCCTGACCATTATAGGAAACTGACGGCGGCAGAGAAGGATAACTGCTGGACGTTGGATGACAGGACGGAAAAGGATGTGGTCGTATACGGAGAGCGGACGGAGGAAATATCGAAAGGCTACCGTTTATCAGCGCTGATGAAAGATTATCAGTATGCGATGACTGTGAAGGCAGTGTCCGACAACCGCAACCGCAGAGGGCTTAAGCATATCAAGGTGGTGGGAGAGTGAAGGTTACCTATGATTTCAGCGTAAAAGGCTGCCTAAAGAACCTCGGTCTGGATGAGGACGGCCGGGTGCAGCAGGTGGTGACAAATGAGGTCATCACCCTGTCGGAGCCATACGTTCCTTTTGCGGAGGGCGATCTTGTAAATTGCGTCCGTATTGAAAACGGCACTGATGCGGTATGGGGATTACTATATGCGCATTATATGTGGGGCGGGATCGTGTATGAAGACCCAATCCTGCATTGTGCAGGGTTTCAGATAGAGGATGGCGGATGGCGCTCAAGAAAAGGCGTGCAGAAGGTCCCGACGAATAGGAAGCTGGAATACCAGAACGGATCCCTGAGAGGTCCACAATGGGTACCGAGGATGCTGCAGGATGGCGGTGCCAAAAAGATCGAGGATGAGGCAAGGAAAGCGGTGAGAAAATGACAATAGCAGAATCGCTGATCGAATGGCTCATGGAGTTTAATGAGGACGGGAAACGGATGGAGAGGATCGACGTGGACAGACAGTCTGCGGAAGTGGAATCTTATTCCCTGATCAAGGAGCCGACCGTGAACAGCACAAAGAATATTCTTGGAGAGGAAACGGTAACGGTCCATCACACGCTGATGGCAAGGCTTGCCGATCAGACCAACACGGACAGGATCGAAAACAATGCCTTTGGTGAGGCCATGGAGGACTGGATCGAAGAAAAGAACGACCGCAGGGACTATCCGGTTCTTACGAAAGGCAAAGTAGTCGAGGTCAGAGTCACCACGCCGTTTTTTATCGGCAGGACAGAAACAAACAACAGTGTCTACCAGATGACGGTAGCGCTCAAATATGAGAAGAAAGTATAGGAGGACAGACAATGAAATTACCCAGGGCAGCACTGGCACAGTGGTTATCGTTTGACAAAGAGAACTGGACGTTGATTGGAAAAGATACAGATTCCATGTCTACGTCGATGAATCCGGATATCGAGCAGAAACAGAATGTGATCGGGGAAACGATAACGGAGCACAAAGGCTTTAAGCCGGAACTGGCAGTTGATTCCTATGCAGCCAGAACAGAGGATGCAATCTATAAAAATCTGCTCGACATCACAATGAACAGGAAATTTGATGATGAGTCAACTACTGCATTCCTTTTAGAGGGTGTCCTGGATGAGGCGGTTGTCGAATCGGACAACAAGACGCTGATCGGGCAGGGATGGCTGGAAGAAGTTACGGTGGTGCCGCAGGAATATGGCGGCGGTATGGAGGCGTTTGGCATTCCGTTCAACGTAAGCCCCAAGGGTGGCGGAAGGACGAAAGGAAGCGTATCCGTGACAAAGAGGGTTCCGACGTTCACGCCGGGAACTGAGGCAAATACGCCGGAAACGGCTTCGGCAGCACCCAAGACTGAGAGCAAGACGGCGGGTACGGCAGGCAAATAATTGAGCAGTGGGAGTGCGCTGGGTTTCGGTGCGCTCCCGGCATAAATGGAGGCAAATATGAGTGAAATCGTAGAAATGCAGGTAACAGAGGAAAAAGCGGCAGGCATGGAAGAAATGCGGATCGAGAACCGGGTAATGCTTACGAAAGTTTATGTAGGCAGCGGCAATGAGTTCATCCTGCTCTCCGGTAACGATATCTCCATGATCGATCGGTTTGTTGCTGCGGGTGATGACCTGGAAGCGCTGGTGCTTGATCTGGAGCAGAAGGAAAAGGGCATTGGAGAGAAAGAACACCGAAAGATGGCAGAGCTGCGGTTGGAGTTTTCACAGAAGGCGACAGAGATTATGGACGGTGTGTTAGGGAGCGGCTCCACGCGAAAATTCTTTAGTGATGTGTATGAGAGCATTCCTGATTTTATGCCGGATATCGAGGCTTTTATGGACTTTTGGGACTCCCTTATCCCTGTGATTGAGAAGCTGTCAGATCATAAGGTCAAGCTGGAGAAACTGGCGAGCAGGAGACGCATGGAGAGATATCAGCCGCAGGATCATAAAAAGCCGCAAAGGAAGGGCACAAAATGATAGGGACATTGCCGGAGACTTTAACGGTGGGAGGCATCGAATATTCTATTAGGACTGATTACCGTAATGTGCTCCGGCTTTTTGAGGCTTTTCAGGATCCAGAACTTTATGCGGAAGAAAAGCAGATTGTGTCTGTTTATATGCTGTTTGCGGATTTCTCAGGTCCTGACGACGTGGAAGCGGCTGTAGCGGGTGGTTTTGATATAGAGGATGCGGTCAGACAGATCGCGTGGTTTATCGCCGCCGGGAGGCAGGAAAAGAAGGATGACCTTTCCACATACAGCTGGAGACAGGACGAGCAGATGATATTTTCGGCGGTCAATAAGGTGGCCGGTATGGAAACAAGGGATATTCCCTATCTGCACTGGTGGACGTTCGTCGGATACTTTAACGAGATCGGGGAAGGCACGTTTACTTTCATCATGGGGATACGCAATAAGCTGAATCATGGGAAGAAATTGGAAAAGCACGAAAAGGAGTTTCTGGCGAAGAATCATGATCTGGTGGAGATCAAGCCGGTGCTGACGAAGGAAGAGCAGGCGCAGGAGGATGCGGCTAATAAATTTGTGGATGAAGTGTTAGGGTAGGGTCTACTTGAGGGTTATAGTATGGCGCAGTATGACGGAAGTGTTCGGATCAATACAAAGATCAGGGTAAAAGAGGCGGAGGTACAGCTTACGACGCTGGAGAACCGCATGAGAAAGACAGCGGACAGAATAACTTCTTTGCGCTCTAAAATGGATGCCCTCAAAGATGCGAAGATACCTACGCAGGAGTACAAGGCTATTTCGGAGCAGATCGCAAAAGCGACTGCGGAGTTTGACCGGCTTTTAGAGAAGCAGGAGCAGATGCAGCGCACGGGCAAGGATCACGGTGCTGCATGGGACGAGCTTAACAGGAAGATGGATGAAGCCGGGAATACGATCAAATACGCCAAGGGTGAAATGCAGGATCTTATCGACACGGGAAAAGCATTCACCCTTGGCGCTGACACGGCAGAATATACGAAACTCGGACAGCAGCTGCAGTATGCCGAGAACGAGATGTCAGTGCTGAATCAAAAGTATGATATCCAGGAGATGAAGCTGAAGAAAGCGGGAAAGGGATACAGGGATCTCGCAGGGAAAGCAAAGTTCGCTTTCAATTCGATTGGGAATGTACTAAAGAAAACAAACGCGACCGTGGATGCGTTCGGCAGGAAGATCAAGGAGACGGCACAGAAGCACCTGCCGTTTTTCAGAAAAGAAACGGAAAAAGCGAGGACGTCCACTTCCGGATTTGCAGGAAGGCTGAAAAGTCTGGCGCTGTCGCTTCTCATATTCAATCAGGTAAGTAAGGCATTTCGGGCGCTGTCTTCGTCCATAAGCGCCGGATTTACCAATATGTACAACGACGATGTGCGCTTCAAAGCATCGATCGACAGCCTGAGGGCAAGTGTATTGACGCTGCAAAACGCATTTGCGGCGGCATTCCGCCCGATCGCGGACGTGGCCGTTCCATACATACAGAAGCTCGTGGAGTGGCTGACTGCCGCAGTAAACCTTCTCGGTCAGTTTTTTGCTGCGCTCACGGGAAGAAAGACATATACAAGGGCGATAAAGCAGACCGCGAAAGCTTCGGAGGAAGCGGCGGAGGCGGCGGAAGAAGAAACAGATGCAATGCAGAAACAGCTTAGTCCCCTGGACAAGCTGAACAATCTGACTTCTGAGAGCAATAAAGAAAAGGATAAAGGGAAAGATGACGGCGGAGCAGGAACTGGTATCATGTTCGAGGAGGTTCCGATCGATAGCAAAATCAGGGATATGGCGGACAAAGTAAAAGACATCCTGTCAAAGCTCTTTTTCCCGTTAAAAGAGGCATGGGACCGTGAAGGAAAGTTTGTCATGGAGTCATGGAAGTATGCACTTGACGAAGTATGGAAGCTGATCAAAGATATCGGTCGTGATTTTCTCACGGTATGGCAGCAGGAGAAGACAATCGGGATATTCGAGGACCTGCTGCAAATCTTGGGTGATATAGGTCTTGTCATAGGGCATTTGGCCAGAAATTTTAGAGAAGCGTGGAATGAGAACGAGACAGGGTTGCACATCCTTGAAAATATCAGGGATATCATAGGCGTTATCGTTCACAATTTCCGTCTGGCAGCAGATGAAACGGTCAAATGGGCTGATAAGCTGGATTTTGGACCGCTTCTGGAAGCGTTTGAAAGGTTTTCGGAGTCCCTGATCCCGGTAGCGGACGCACTGAGCGGCATCCTGTCGGACTTTTATACGGAAGTGCTCTTGCCGCTCGGGAAATGGACGATTGAGAAAGGTCTGCCAGAGCTGATGGACGTATTTACGGCGTTCAATAATAAGGTGGATTGGCAGGCGTTAAGAGATAATCTGAAAGAGTTCTGGCAGCATCTGGAGCCGTTTGCGGAGACAGTGGGCGAAGGTTTGATCATCTTTATTGAGCGCGTTTCCGATGCGCTGGCTGACTTTATCAACAGTGAGGCGTTTGACAATTTCCTTATCAAGATCGAGGAGTGGATGGACAGTGTAACGCCTGAGGATGTGGCGGATGCTTTGGTGGGGATAGCAGAGGCATTGATTGCCTTGAAAATTGCCCTTCTTGGTTTTAGCGCAATAAGTGCGCTTGCTGGTGTTTTTACAACAATCACTTCATTTTTTGGGACGATAGCTGGATTTGGTGGTTTGATTGCAAAAGGCGCGGGATTGGTTGCAACTGGAATCGGAAATATTGTTATGACGCTTGGTGGGCTCTTGCCTACACTTGCGATTGTTGCGGCGGCAGTTGAAGGTTGGAAAATTGGCGAATGGATAAACGAGCACCTTCTGGGAGTTGATACACCCTCATTTCATGAGATGATGGACGGGATCAAGAGCTCCTTTACGGACGGGAGTTGGAAAGAGGCGCTGCACCTGTGGGGCGAGGACATCAAGGCGGCGTGGATAGAGATTTGGGGTTATGTGAAAGAGGATTTCAATCAATCCATTTTAGGAGAAATGGTTGGTTCCTTTACGGATGGGACATGGAGAGATGCGTTGAAATTGTGGGGAGACGATATTTATGAAGCATTTGTTACGCTTGGAGAACGGCAGGAGGAATGGCTGAGATCATTAAAAGAGAAGTGGTCAAGTACGTGGAACGATATCAAAGGGAAAATAGACGACAAGATTGGATCTATAAGATCAACAGTTGGTTCCGCGATAGACTGGCTTAAAAGTAAGCTGGATGCCTTAAAAAGTTCTTTCAATATAGGGACTGGCGTTGCTGGTGGCATGAGAATAAGTAGCGCAAGGTCTGGTGGCGCCTCCCGCATGGCATCTCCTTACGCAGCCAACCCGTCAATCGCTGCACTTGCAGATATGCCGATACCTGGCTACGCCACCGGACAGGTGATACCGAGGTCCATGAAGCAGCACCTTGCCATTTTGGGGGATAACACGCGGGAGACGGAAGTCGTGTCGCCGATATCGACCATGAAGCAGGCTTTCATGGAAGCATTTGCAGAGGTCGGTTTTTCGGGTGGTGGAACCGGCGGAGGCAATACATATGAATTTTCAGTAGACGGACAGGTCTTTTTCCGCATTATGGAAAAATATGCAGCAGAATACAAGAAGCAGAACGGTGGAAAAATAGCGTTTTCATAGGGGCAGGATATGGCACAATTCAGATTTGGAAACTTTGATTTTCCAGCAAGATTGATAAAACCACAGACCAGGCAGAAGCCGAACCAGCGGCAGAGTATTGACGCTTATACGGATGACACTGGCGTTACGAGGGACTTTGCTCTGCCGCACACGAAGACGGAGATATCTTTTACAACCCTTTCCATGACGGCAGCAGATTTCAGAACGATCATGGACGGGTTAAAGGCAAACTATATCAACTACCTCATGCGTGACGCAAATTGCCGTTACTATGACCACGAGAACGGGGAGTTTAAGACGGGACACTTCTACTTTGACAAAAGTTTTGAAGTGGTCGAGGAGGAAGAAGACGAAAACGGGATCCCGACGAAATACGGCGAAATGACGTGGACCTTTATCGAGTATTAGGAGCAGACTATGGAAGTATCTGAAAGCGTAAAGCAGGCATATCAGGGTACAGGAGTGACAAAGTATATCACTTTGACCTTCCCGGAGCTCAATATATCCATGATGACAGGTGATGGGCACATACACTCTGAGTCAATGCACCTGTCTGAGGGGCTTGTAAATTCGGACGGCATCGAGTTTGTCGGCTGTATCGCGAGTAAATTTAAAATACAGGTGAATAATCTGACAGCAGATGTCAAAGGAAAGAGACTGGTAGTAAAAATCCACACAGAAGGCACGGAAGATGAACCGGTACCGCTTTTTAACGGCATTGTGGACAGCGCCATCAAACAGAGCAATAAGCGTGTGAAAGAAATCACCGCTTATGATGAGCTATACACCAGCGGAAACATCGATGTTGCGTCGTGGTATAAGTCTCTCATCTTCCCGATCACGCTTAAAAACCTGCGTGACAGCCTGTTTGGATATATAGGTCTCGAACAGACGGAGACAGATTTGCCAAATGACGGTGTGAGTATCAAAAAGCAGTATGCCCCTAATTCCCTGCAGGCGTTATCGATCATAAAAGCAATCTGCCAGATCAATGGAGTTTTTGGCATCGTAAATCGGGAGGGGAAGTTTGAATACCGGACGCTTGGCGCCATTGATGATGGGCTGTATCCCGGTTTTTATCCGGGTCCGGATGCCTTTCCAGGTGTGTCATTGGGCGCACTTGGTTTAGATGACATTGATCCGACAGACTTTTCCTTTTATAAAAAGGTTGATTATGAAGAATTTAAGGTGAAGCCGGTCGACATGCTGACGATCAGGCAGTCCGAAGATGATCAGGGTGTGACCTATGGCAGCGGCATAAACAATTACATCATACAGGGAAACCCATTTACCTACGGGCTTTCCAAGGATGTTCTCATGCAGATTGCGGAGAACATTTACCCGAACGTGCAGGGATTCTCCTATATACCGTTCCAGTCTGAAAATAACGGACTGCCCTACCTGGAGTGCGGCGTGGATGCAGCAGCCTATATGATGATTGACTTTGAGACGACGGAAGAAAACGGCGAGATCGCGTACAATCGGCAGAATTTTTATATCTTAAACAGGGAACTGTCCGGTATACAGGCGCTTAAAGACTCTTACAGCGCCAAGGGTGAGGAGTATCAGAGCGAGTTTATCACAGATCTGCGGACGCAGATCGATCTCATAAAGAAGAATCAGGGAGCAAGTAAGCAGGATTTAGAAAATTATTATGACAAAGACGCGATAGATGATATGTTTGCGAGTTTTGAAGGTGGCGGTGGCTCAAAAATAATATCTGTAGCGCAACTGCCAACAGATATTATCAATCCAGATGCTTATTATGCGATTCAGGGTATAGTAGTGGTGGAATAAATGGGAAGACAGAGCGCAAGATTATGGCATGATGGAAAAGATCATAAGGATATTTGGAAACTCATTGTGGATGAAAAAAATGCTTTTAATAATGCTTGGCGTATGCACTGGCAGATATACAAAGGGAATAGATTGCTTTGGGAAAAACTCCCTCCGAATTTTATGGCAGTATGTAGAAAAAGCCATAACGATACTGACTATTATTATGGGTCTGACGATGGAAAAAGATTTACTAATTATGGTTTTTGCATAGATTACTGTAATGATGCAACAGGCATCAGACTTAGAGACTTTTGTAAGGTCGGCAAATATATATTCTCGATAGGGTACGCAGCTGGGATATGTTACACGACTAATTTCTATTCATGGAAAACATTGGACGTGAAATTTAATTTTTTTAAGGGAGAGGATATTACACATATTGAAAATTATAACGAAAGACTTTTGATTATGACTAGATATAAAATCTTGACATACGATATCAGGAATAATGAGATAAAGTATATTTCAATAAATTACCATAGCGGAATTGACCAATTCGACTTTGTAAACGCTGAGACATATGCTTTTGGAAACACTTTATTAGTGAAATGCAGAAAAACAGTGAAAACAACAGATGTGTTTGGTATACCTAGTAGTCGTAAAATAGAGCAGTTGCTTGTTTTCAAAGACGATGTGTTATTAAAGACATTTTCTGAAAAATTGGATGAATATGGCAATACGCAAGCTCCATTTTTTTACGCAAAGAGTTTAACGGGAGATGGCAATACTGCGTACATGATTGGATCTGAGGGTCTATTTACAGGGTATGGAAACAGAAATGGAATTCTTTCTTCAAAAGATGGATTAACATGGAAAAGTGAAGAAAATAACTATGTTGCATATGAAGCTATATCTTGCACAAAAAAAGGTCTATATGCTTTTTACCCGGATTATGGTATTGAAAGGGAGTATGTAATTTATAAGTTCGAAAACGGATCATTAAAAAAAATAGAAAATAGAGTAAACGCAAGAGCGGTAAAATACGACAGGGCAGGTACAAATAAGCTTTTGGCGTTTGAAGCAGAAGGTTATATGTATGCCAATGCTGTTGTATTAGTTGATGGCGAAGAAAAGCTTTGCTTCGTTCGTTTTAAAAACTTTGAATCAGAAGAATGTGAAATTTTATCAGAGATGGCATTCTTTGAGGGAATTTATGTAGAAAACTGGGAGGACTAAATCATGACAACACGCGATACATACACAAAAGTGCATGAAGACTGGAAAGACAAGCCGGATAAGACAACGCCAGTATTCGCAGAGGATCTGGAGCATATCGAGCAAGGTATCAAGGATGCGGCGGACAAGCGGGCGTTGAAGGAGATTTATGGAGATAATGGCTTAAATACAGGAAACTCAAATACAATTGCTGTAGATAGGTATATCATAAATGGTGATGAGAACATAGCGCAAAACGGTTATGATATATCAATCAACGGAGACAGCAACCATGTCATCGGTGACAAAATCTGCATAAACGGCATGGGTAATACGGTAAATGGTACTGGTAATAGCGTTGACGGATCGAACAATACATTGTCTGGAAGTAGTTCGTACGTATCTAAAATAGAGGGGTATAATAATACGGCGGTAAATCCCATGTATTCGCATATTGGTGGCAGTCATAATAAAATGCTTGATACAGGAAACCACAACGCAGTGTTTATGCACGGAATGGGAAATGAATGCCGTGCAAGTGATGCTGGTGCTGTATTTGGATTTGGAAATATTCTTCACGGGCACGCGCAATTTGTAATCGGGAGATATTCAGAAGATTGTGGTAGTGCTTTTGTTGTCGGGGGAGGAGCTGGGGACAATAATAGAAAAAATATCCATACAATTGATTGGTATGGGAATGCCGTATTTACTGGGAATGTACAGGGGACATATAACGGCAGAACATTGTCATTATATGGCATTCAGATGGAAATGGAAGGGCGATATAATGCACTTTCTGGTGGTCTAAATTCAGTGATTGATCGGCTTAATGGAATCGTTGAGGCAAAGGTATTTGACACGAAAGAGGATCTTGATACATGGCTTGCAGTAGAAGGTAATCCTGACACACTGTCTGTCGGACAGAATATCTACATAAAAGAAACGGGAACGCCTGATTACTGGTGGGACGGGACGGGCTTACAGATTTTGGAGACAGATAAGATTGTGATCGAGTCTATGACATACGACGAGACAATGGCGATTCTGAATGCGACGGCAGAGGAGGTGGCATGATGGCGAAAATTCCAGATTTGTCGGCTATAAGGGATTGGTGCTTAATCAAGTTTCAGCCGCGAGGGAGCTATGCGGCGTCGTCTGACATTCCTATGCAGACAAGCCAGCTTACGAATGACAGCGGGTATATAACGGAAATTCCCGTGGCGGCAGTGGGCAGTGCGGGTGTGGTAAAGCCTGACGGTTCGACGATAACCATCGACGCAGATGGGACCATTCACGCGGTTTCGTCGCAGGAGCTGGCAGAGAATATACTTGGAGGTGCGTCATGATATATGAGACAACGGATGCGCTTTTCACGGGCATATGCGATGAAATAAGAGCAAAAGACGGTTCAACAGCATTGATACGGCATCAGGATATCCCTGCGCGGATTGCGGCGTTAAGCGGTGGAGGAGAAATATTTACTTCGCCGTTCTACACTTATAACGGATCGGGTATGAAACTTGAAAAGGGGGTGGCAAGCAATTTCTCAGCACAATCGGCAATTTTTTTACCTGAGGCGTTTCTCCCTGGGGAGTCTACGTGGGAGATAGGAGTTAAAATCACATGGCCAGAAACGATATCAAAATATGCGAATGTTCTTTTTGGATCATGGGACAATGATTGGTATCAGTGTCCAACGCTTGAAATAGGGAGTAACCGTGACATTATGAAAGTTGTAGCAGCAGTGCCGGACGGAACTTCGGCGTGGAACCAGATAGGGAATTATGAGGCGCGGATCACACTAGGGGAGAACTACTGGACAAGATTTAGTTTTGACGGCGAAAAATATATCGTGTCGCTTTCGTCAGACGGACAGATATATGAAGATATCATACAGATTGATTATGGAGTGATGTATCAGGACGCTTCAAAGTCAAAACTCCAATTTGGCGGGATTAACAGAAGCAGTAACCACTATTTTGAGGGCAGCATTGACCTGAAGGAGACATATATCAAGGTAGGTGGTGCGACATGGTGGGGAAGGGGGTGAAGGGATGGCATCGATCATTCCGGCAATTATATCAGCGGCAGCGACCCTGGTCGTGTGTCTGATCAACAACGGGTACCAGCGCAGACGCGACGAGAGAGCAAGGAAAGCGAAGCAGGAGCAGGATGAACTTGCGAGGGAAAACGAGAGGGAGGCACAGCAGGCGGATTTGACAGCACATCTGGAGGAAATCATCGCAAACCAGAACGAATCAACAAACCAGATACATAACGAGATTGAGATGCTACGGTATCAGATGTCCGAACTTGCAAAGCACGTGGACAAGCATAACAATGTGATCGAGCGCACCTACGAACTCGAAAAGCGAACGGAGCTGCAGGAGGAGAAGATCAAAGTCGCAAACCACAGACTGGAAGACTTGGAGAAGGCGGTGGGACAATGAGAAAGCTGCTCAAGCATCGTGGGTACACGGACAAGCTGTACTTTTACAATTTCTGCGCAGTACATATCATCATTGCAGCGATCCTTGTGATTACCGCGCTGGGAGGTGTGCTTGGTCTGACGGATCTGTCGCCACTGGCAGAGATCCCACAGTGGGCATACGGAGAACTGGGTTTACACACAGGGTTCATCGTATGGAAGGCAAAAACGGAAAATCAGAGGAAATACAGGTTCGGCAGGGATGGACAAAGTTACAAAGAGGATGAAGTTGCACCGGTGCAACCGGTAGAAATGGAGGAAGACTATGAATGATTTTGTAATGGAGATTCTGAAAGTGATCGTGATGTTGGCGGTGATTCTGGTGACGCGGTATCTTGTGCCGTGGATCAGGGCGAAGATCGGCGCGGAGCAGCTCGAGGAGGTAAAAACGTGGGTAAATGCTGCTGTCCTGATGGCGCAGCAGGTTTACGATGCAAAGCCGGGAGCCGAACGGAAGGCAATCGTGGTGGATATGATCAGGAAGATGCTCACAAAGAAGAACATTGACATTTCCGCAGAGCAGCTTGATACACTGATCGAGGCGGCAGTAAAAGCAATGAAGATGCAGGGATCTCCGAATGTCAAAGTAACGGCATTCGGAGCATGAGAGATATGAAAGAGAAACTTGAAGGCACGATAGCTGTTATCTTCTTGATTCTGCTCGCATTATTCCTAGCCATGGCGCTGACTGCAGAATGCGGCGGCGTCATGGATCCGATCAGGCAGCAGATCAAAGATGAAAGCATGATTACGTAAAGGAGAAAAAGGATGAAGACAAGCCAGACAGGGATAGACCTGATCAAAAAGTTTGAAGGCTGCCGTCTTGACGCCTATAAGTGCCCGGCAGGTGTCTGGACGATAGGCTATGGGCATACGACAGGAGTCACGTGCGGGCAGAAGATATCTCCCGCGCAGGCGGAAGCCTATCTTCGCGCGGACTTGGAGAAGTACGAGAAGAAAGTGGAGAAGTATAACGACAGATACAGATGGACGCAGAATGAGTTTGACGCGATGGTGTCCTTTGCCTATAACTTAGGTAGCATCGATAAGCTGACGGCAGACGGTACAAGGACGAAGGCCGTGATCGCGGAGAAGATGCTTCTTTACAATAAAGCAGGCGAGAAGGTGATTACAGGGCTTACGAGGCGGAGGCAGGCGGAGCGGGAGCTGTTTCTTTCAGGAACAAAGGGAAATTCCGCGGCGGCAGCAGGCAGCGCAGCCGACAAGGTAAAGCGGCCGACACTCAGGCGTGGGAGCAGCGGCACGGATGTGACATATCTGCAGGAGCGGCTTACTGCACAGGGTTATAACGTCGGGGAGATCGACGGTGATTTCGGCAGAAAGACAGAGAAGGCGGTCATGGAATATCAGGCAGATTACGGACTCATGGTAGATGGCATCGTCGGACCAAGGACGTGGGCTTCTGTTGTGGCATGATGACCGTATAGGTCAACAAAGGAGAGAAAAAAGGGCGGTAGGTGTTATCCTATCGTCTGTCTTGGATAGGAGTGATATTATATAATGTAAGAAAAGAAAATCGACTCTATATTTTATATAAATCGGCACGCCCATCATCGCGATCGAGTCCGGTTATGTGGAAGCCCTCGGCTGGAACCAGTATGGCGGCTGGCGCATCGGCATCCGCAGTTTTGACGGGCAGCGGTATTATTATTACGCGCATCTGCGGCAGAATTACCCCTACGCGGACGGCCTTGCCGAAGGAAGTGTGGTGACAGCGGGGGATGTGATCGGTTACATGGGGCACACCGGCTACAGCGCGAAGGAGAATGTCAATAACATCAAGACCGTGCATCTGCACTGGGGACTGCAGCTTATCTTTGACGAATCCCAGAAAGAAGGAAACAACGAGATCTGGATCGACTGCTACGAACTGACCAAATTCCTTTACAAAAATCGCAGTGAAGTGGAGAAGGTGGGAGAGACCAGGGAATGGCGGCGAACCGTGCAGATGAGTGACCCGGCGGCGGAGGCCTATCGGGAGCAAAAACGATAGTGACGGTGCGGTTTACAACCATACAGAAAGTACACATGGAAGTGAAGGGGTTCGCTTTGAAAGTGGATTGCAAAACTGAAGTCGCTATGATACAATAAAAACGATGGACAATAACGGGAAATGACAATCGTTCATAAGCCTTTTTTCAAAAGGCTTTCAATAAACTTTCACTAAATTTCAAAGATGGAGGAAAAGAAGATGGCAAAAAAAGTAGTTTTGGCAGGCGCCTGCCGTACCGCGATCGGCACGATGGGCGGAGGACTGAGCACTACGCCTGCAGCGCAGCTTGGCGCAACGGTGATCAAGGAGGCTCTTAACAGAGCGGGCGTGAAGCCGGAGCAGGTCGATCAGGTGTATATGGGATGCGTTATCCAGGCAGGACTGGGACAGAACGTAGCCCGTCAGGCATCCATCCACGCAGGGATCCCCAATGAGGTTCCGGCGGTCACCATCAATGTGGTCTGCGGATCCGGCCTTAACTGCGTGAACATGGCGGCGCAGATGATCCAGGCAGGTGACGCCGATATCGTGGTAGCGGGCGGTATGGAGAATATGTCCATGGCTCCCTATGCTGTGATGCAGGGCCGCTATGGTTACAGAATGAACAACGGCACCTTGGTAGATACCATGGTGAATGACGCTTTATGGGATGCCTTTAACAATTATCATATGATCATGACGGCGGACAACATTTGCAGAGAGTGGGGACTGACCCGCGAGGAGCTGGACGAGTTTGCCTTAAAGAGCCAGTTGAAGGCTGAGGCGGCGCAGAAGAGCGGCGCGTTCGATAAGGAAATCGTTCCTGTCATGGTAAAGAAGAAAAAGGAAATGGTTGAGTTCAAGGTGGACGAGGGTCCCAGACCCGGTTCAACCATGGAAGGTTTGGCGAAGCTGCGCACCATCAATCCCGACGGCTTTGTGACGGCAGGTAATGCTTCCGGCATCAATGACGGTGCAGCTGCCATCGTTGTGATGAGCGAGGAGAAGGCACAGGAACTTGGTGTGAAGCCGATGGCTACCTTCGTGGCAGGCGCGCTGGCTGGCTGCAGACCCGAGATCATGGGTATCGGTCCTGTTCCGGCTACGAAGAAGGTTATGGCGAAGGCCGGCTACAAGATCGAGGACTTCGATATCATCGAGGCAAACGAGGCATTTGCGGCACAGTCCGTTGCAGTAGGCAAGGAGCTCGGCATCGACGTAGACAAGCAGCTTAACCCCAACGGCGGTGCGATTGCGCTTGGTCATCCGGTAGGCGCATCCGGCGCACGTATCCTCGTAACCCTGCTTCACGAGATGCAGGCAAAGGGCGCAAAGAAGGGTCTGGCTACGCTGTGTATCGGCGGCGGCATGGGATGTGCGACCATTGTAGAGATGTGAGAATACAAGATGCAGAATTGACATTTCTACCGCAGGCACGCTTGTGCTACCTTCCGCTCGCAACGGTACTTAATATGCCAAAGAACGGCATATAAGTACCGGCGGCTCCAGAGTACCTGCTTGCAGAAATGTCAATCCGCATCCATAGATATTGTACACAATATAAAAAAGGAGACGGATACAATGGAATTTGTGTTATATGAAGTGAAGGGGCAGGTCGGCGTGATCACGATCAACCGCGAGAAGGCTTTGAATGCCCTCAACTCCACCGTATTGGACGAGCTGAACGCGACGTTAGATGGTGTGAATTTGGATGAAGTGAGATGCCTGATCCTGACGGGCGCGGGCGAGAAGTCCTTTGTGGCGGGCGCGGATATCGGCGAGATGAGCACACTCACCAAGGCTGAGGGCGAGGCTTTCGGCAAGAAGGGAAACGATGTGTTCCGCAAGTTAGAGACATTCCCTATCCCCGTGATCGCTGCGGTGAACGGTTTTGCACTGGGTGGCGGCTGCGAGATCTCCATGAGCTGCGATATCAGAATCTGCTCTGACAACGCGGTATTCGGCCAGCCCGAGGTAGGCCTTGGCATTACCCCCGGTTTCGGCGGCACGCAGAGACTGGCGAGGATCGTTGGTCCCGGCATGGCAAAGCAGATGATCTACACCGCGAGAAACATCAAGGCGGACGAGGCTCTCAGAATCGGTCTGGTAAACGCGGTATATCCGCAGGCGGAGCTGATGGCGGCGGCTGAGAAGATGGCGGCTGGCATCGCGAAGAACGCGCCCATTGCGGTACGCAACTGCAAAAAGGCGATCAACGACGGCTTAGAGGTTGGCATGGACGAGGCGATCGTGATCGAGGAGAAACTTTTCGGCGACTGTTTCGAGACAGAGGACCAGAAGTATGGCATGGCATTCTTCCTTGACAAGAACAAGGAGAAGGTGAAGGAGCCGTTTAAGAACGCATAGAGCATATCAAGTGCAAGGAAAAGTAACGTGCGTAATTAAATTGTTGCCCCAAAAGTAACATGTGTAATTAATTATAAATAAATAAGGAGGAACTACAATGAAAGTAGGTATTATCGGCGCGGGAACCATGGGTTCCGGCATCGCGCAGGCATTTGCTATGACAGACGGTTACGAGGTATGCCTCTGCGATATCAAGGAAGAGTTCGCTGAGGGCGGCAAGGCGAAGATCCAGAAAAATATGAATTTTCTTGTAAGCAAGGAGAAGATCACGCAGGAGAAGGCTGACGAGGTTATGAGCAAGATCACCACGGGTCTGAACAATATCTGCGGCGAGTGCGATCTGATCGTTGAGGTTGCGCTTGAGAAGATGGAGATCAAGCAGAACATCTTCAAGGAACTGCAGGGCATCGTGAAAAAGGACTGCATGTTCGCATCCAATACTTCCTCCCTTTCCATCACCAAGATCGGCGAGGGCCTTGACAGACCGATGATCGGTATGCATTTCTTCAATCCGGCTGACAGAATGAAGCTGGTGGAGGTCATCAGAGGCGAGAACACCCCTCAAGATATGGTAGATAAGATCACGAAAATCGCTGAGGAGATCGGCAAGACGCCCGTACAGGTAAAAGAGGCGCCCGGCTTTGTTGTAAATAGAATTCTGATCCCGATGGTCAACGAGGCGATCGGCGTACTCGACGCAGGCACCGCTTCCGCGGAGGATATCGACGTGGCTATGCAGCTTGGCGCTTCCCATCCCATGGGGCCCCTGCACCTTGGCGATTTGATCGGTCTGGATATCTGCCTGGCGATCATGGAAGTGCTCTACAACGAGACGAAGGACGAGAAGTATGCGCCCCAGCCGCTTCTGAAAAAGATGGTTGAGGAGAAGAAACTCGGCAGAAAGACCGGCGTTGGATTCTTTGACTATTCTAAATAGGCACGACAAGCAGACTGAGAATAACTCGAAGAAAGATTTTGACTGCGGGCAGGCATAAATCTTTTCTTTGAGTTATTTGAAGGTGCAACGTGCACGAAAAATGCGAAGCATTTTGAGTCTGCTTATCGTGAGAAAGGCAGATCATAAAATAAAACATGGAGGAATAAAAAATCATGGATTTTACGTTAAGCAAAGAACATGAAATGGCGAGAGCTCTGTTCAAAGAGTTCGCTGAAAAAGAAGTAAAACCTCTTGCTCAGGAAGTGGACGAGACAGAGGTTTTCCCGAGAGAGACAGTTGAGAAAATGGCGAAGTTAGGCTTTCTCGGCATTCCTGTTCCCAAGGAGTACGGCGGACAGGGCTGTGATCCTCTGACATACGCGATGTGTGTGGAGGAGCTCTCTAAAGTATGCGGAACAACAGGCGTTATTGTATCCGCACATACCTCTCTGTGCTGCGATCCGATCATGACCTACGGTACCGAGGAGCAGAAGCAGAAATACTTAGTTCCCCTGGCAAAGGGTGAGAAGCTGGGCGCATTCGGTCTGACAGAGCCCGGTGCAGGTACCGACGCGCAGGGCCAGCAGACGAAGGCTGTGCTTGACGGTGAAGAGTGGGTGCTTAACGGCTCCAAGTGCTTCATCACCAACGGTAAGGAAGCAGACGTTTATGTCATTTTTGCAATCACGGGCACGGTTGAGAAGCGCGGCCGTATGCAGAAGGAAATTTCCGCATTTATCGTGGAGAAGGGAACACCCGGATTCACCTTCGGTACGAAGGAGAAGAAGATGGGTATCCGCGGTTCTTCCACTTATGAGCTGATCTTTACTGACTGCCGCATCCCGAAGGAGAATCTCCTTGGGCAGCAGGGTAAGGGCTTTAACATTGCAATGCACACACTGGATGGCGGCCGTATCGGTATCGCTTCCCAGGCGCTTGGCTTGGCGGAGGGCGCTCTCGACAACACCATCGCTTACGTGAAGGAGAGAAAACAGTTCGGCAGAGCAATCGGCGCATTCCAGAACACGCAGTTCCAGCTTGCGGATATGGCTACCAAGGTTGAGGCTGCGCAGCTCCTCGTTTACAAGGCAGCTATGGCGAAGGCAACCCAGAAAGTATATTCCGTAGAGGCTGCAAAGGCGAAGCTTTACGCGGCAGAGGTAGCTATGGAAGTGACGACCAAGGCAGTTCAGCTGCATGGCGGTTACGGCTACATCAGAGAGTACGACGTTGAGCGCATGATGCGTGACGCAAAGATCACGGAGATCTACGAGGGCACAAGCGAAGTGCAGCGTATGGTTATTTCCGGGGCTCTGCTTAAGTAAGACGGCACGAAGTATTTTCGAGTGCCGGCTTACGGCAAAAATGATGCACATAAAAAATATAGAAGGAGAAAAATACAATGAAAATTGTGGTTTGTGTGAAACAGGTTCCGGATACCGCAGGCGGCGTTAAGTTCAATCCCGACGGAACACTTGACAGAGGCGCTATGCTTACCATCATGAACCCTGATGATAAGGCAGGCTTGGAGGCGGCGCTTAGATTAAAGGATCAGTACGGTGCAGAGGTAACGGTTGTGACCATGGGTCTGCCCAAGGCAGAGGAGGTTCTGCGTGAGGCAATGGCTATGGGTGCGGACAAGGGCGTACTTGTGACAGACAGAGTGCTCGGCGGTGCTGATACATGGGCTACTTCCACCACACTGGCAGGTGCGATCAGAAATTTGGAGTATGATCTCATTATTACCGGTCGTCAGGCAATCGACGGCGATACCGCGCAGGTTGGTCCGCAGATTTCCGAGCATCTTGACATTCCTGTCATTTCTTACGCGCAGGATATCAAGATCGAGGGCGACAGCGTAGTTGTTGAGCGTCAGTATGAGGACAGATATCATGTGGTCAAGGCGAAAATGCCTTGCCTGATCACCGCTCTTTCCGAGCTGAATGAGCCTCGTTATATGACACCCGGCGGCATCTTCGATGCTTACAAGCAGGAGATCACCGTTTGGGGCAGAGCGGATCTTAAGGATGTTGACGATGCGAACTTAGGTCTGAAGGGTTCCCCGACCAAGATTGCGAAGGCTTCCGACAAGGTGAGAAAGGGCGCCGGCGAGAAAGTCACCCTCGATCCCGATGAGTCCGTAAGCTACATCGTTGACAAGTTAAAGGTGAAACACGTCATCTAATAAAGAATACGCGTAAACGAGTGCGCAGAAAGAGGTATAAAATGAATTTAGAAGAATACAAGGGTGTATATGTCTTTGCGCAGCAGGTAGATAA
>ERZ777011.568-NODE-568-length-55228-cov-4.290359_pt1 | contig 55228 bp, 79 predicted proteins | sample MGYA00374964_ERZ777011 | MGnify/ENA primary metagenome ERZ777011 (study PRJEB29310, sample SAMD00008975) | mouse gut metagenome | study: EMG produced TPA metagenomics assembly of the Metagenome analysis of fecal microbiota from mouse which was promoted...
CCTGGAAAAATTGCTGTCCGAGTTCGGCATCCTGGAGCTGGTGCGCACCGGCATGGTGGCCCTGGAGCGGGGCGAGGCGACGATCCGCAACAACTCCGGCAACAAGGTCACGGACGAGTTCGATTTGGGCAAAAACATTCTGTGAGCCTCCGCTCCCTCGCGTCGAGTGGCGCGTCCAAGCGTTTTGCCCCAGGCAAAACCTTGAAATCGACGGGATTCATTCCCGGCGATTTGAGATTAATCATGGGGTCCCCGCCGCGCCTGCGCGGTGGGCGCGGGGCGAGGCGACCATCCGCAGTAACTCCGGCAACAAGGTCACGGACGAGTTCGATTTGGGCAAAAACATCTTGTAAATCGGCCCCGAGATTGTATCACAGTTATCATTCTTTTTCAGAGCCCTGTGATATGATAAACAAAACTCAATACGGCGCATTTCACCCGCGTAGGGGCGCACATTGTGCGCCCGCAAACAAGCCTCTTTTCCCACGGGAGGACATTGTCCGCCCCTACAAAGCAAATCCATTCAATTTTATATATCTACAAGGAGTGTTTCACCATGGCTAAAATGTACTATGAGAAGGACTGCGACCTGAGCTGGCTGAAGGGCAAAAAGATCGCCATCATCGGCTACGGCTCCCAGGGCCACGCCCACGCCCTGAACCTGAAGGACTCCGGCTGCGACGTGTGCGTGGGCCTCCGGGAGGGCTCCAAGAACTGGGCCAACGCCGGGAAGGCCGGGCTGGCGGTCAAGACCGTCCCCGCCGCCGCCCAGTGGGCGGACATCGTCATGATGCTCATCAACGACGAGGTCCAGGCCGAGGTCTACAAAAAGGATATCGCCCCTTACATGACCGAGGGCAAGGCCCTGGCCTTTGCCCATGGCTTCAACATCCGCTACCAGCAGATCGTCCCCCCCGCCGGGGTGGACGTGTTCATGGCCGCCCCCAAGGGCCCCGGCCACACCGTGCGCTCCACCTACGTGGCGGGCAAGGGCGTGCCCTGCCTGGTGGCCGTGGAGCAGGATGCCACCGGCCACGCCTACCAGATCGCCCTGGCCTACATTGCGGGCATCGGCGGCGCCCGGGCGGGCGTGATGGAGACCACCTTCCACGATGAGACCGAGACCGACCTGTTCGGCGAGCAGACCGTGCTGTGCGGCGGCGTGGTGGACCTGATGCGCTGCGGCTTCGAGGTGCTGGTGGAGGCGGGCTATGAGCCGGAGAACGCCTATTTCGAGTGCATCCACGAGATGAAGCTCATCATCGACCTGATCAACAAGGGCGGCGTGGCGGCCATGAACTTCTCCATCTCCGACACCGCCGAGTTCGGCGAGTACGTCAGCGGCCCCCGGGTCATCCCCCACGAGGAGACCAAGGCCCGGATGCGCGCCGTGCTCTCCGACATTCAGGACGGCACCTTCGCTGGCAAGTGGATCGCGGAGAATAAAAACGGCCGCACCTTCTTCAATTCCAAGCGCGCCCAGCTCAAGAAGCACCAGATGGAGATCGTGGGCGGCGAGCTCCGCCGCAACATGATCTGGGGCGGGGATTCCGACCTCGATACAGCTTCCAATTAAAAAGCCGCCCGAAGGGGCGTCCCCAGATCGCGACCCAGCGAAGCGGTCGCGATTTGGAGAGGAGGCGCAAGGAAGCGAGAGATATGCAGCTTGCGGCGACGAGGGCGCCGCCTCCAATGAAACGGATATCAGAAAGCCTCCGGCTCAGCCGGGGGCTTTCTCCGTCAGCGGCTATGGAAATCCGCCGATTTTCCATTGCGTTCCCGCTGTTTTTATGATACAATACTTTAACACATAAAACCGCAAAGGAGATATTATATATGCGTTCCGATCATGTGAAAAAAGGCATCCCCGCCGCCCCCAACCGCTCCCTGTTCTACGCCCTGGGCTATACCCGCGAGGAGCTGGAGCGGCCCCTCATCGGCGTGGTGTGTTCCTATAACGAGATCGTCCCCGGCCACATGAACCTGGACAAGATCGCCGGGGCCGTCAAGGCCGGGGTCCGGGCCGCGGGGGGCACCCCCATCGAGTTCCCCGCCATCGCCGTGTGCGACGGCATCGCCATGGGCCACGTGGGCATGAAGTATTCCCTGGTCACCCGGGACCTCATCGCCGACTCCACCGAGGCCATGGCCATGGCCCACCAGTTCGACGGCCTGGTGATGATCCCCAACTGCGACAAAAACGTCCCCGGCCTGCTGATGGCGGCGGCCCGGGTGAATATCCCCACCATCTTCTGCTCCGGCGGGCCCATGCTGGCCGGGCGGCTCAGCGACGGGCGGCGCACCTGCCTGTCCCACATGTTCGAGGCCGTGGGCGGCTATTACGCCGGGAAGCTGGATGAGGCCGGGGTGGAGGAGTACGAGAACAACGCCTGCCCCACCTGCGGCTCCTGCTCCGGCATGTACACCGCCAACTCCATGAACTGCCTCACCGAGGCCATCGGCATGGCCCTCCGGGGCAACGGCACCATCCCCGCCGTGTGGTCCGCCCGGCTGCGGCTGGCCAAGCACGCCGGCATGAAGATTATGGAGCTGGTGGAGAAGAACATCCGCCCCCGGGACATCATGACCGAGGCCGCCTTCCACAACGCCGAGACCATCGACATGGCCCTGGGCTGCTCCACCAACACCATGCTCCACCTGCCCGCCATCGCCCACGAGTGCGGCATCGAGCTGAACCTGGACCTGTCCAACGAGATCTCCGCCAAAACCCCCAACCTGTGCCACCTGGCCCCCGCCGGGGACACCTACATGGAGGACCTGGAGGGCGCGGGGGGCGTCCACGCCGTCATGATGGAGCTCACCAAACAGGGATTGCTGGACACCGGCGTCATGACCTGCACCGGCAAAACCCTGGGCGAAAACCTGGAGGGCGTGGTCAACCGCAACCACAACCTCATCCGGCCCATTGACAACCCCTACTCCGCCGACGGCGGCATCGCCGTCCTCAAGGGCAATCTGGCCCCCGAGGGTTGCGTGGTGAAGCGCTCCGCCGTAGCCCCCGAGATGATGCGGCATCAGGGCCCCGCCCGGGTGTTTGACTCCGAGGAGGAGGCCATCGAGGCCATCTACGCATCGAAAATCCACGCCGGGGACGTGGTGGTGATCCGCTACGAGGGCCCCAAGGGGGGCCCCGGTATGCGGGAGATGCTCAACCCCACCTCCGCCATCTGCGGCATGGGGCTGGGGGAGTCGGTGGCCCTGATCACCGACGGCCGGTTCTCCGGAGCCACCCGGGGGGCGTCCATCGGCCACGTCTGCCCCGAGGCCGCCCAGGGCGGGCCCATCGCCCTGGTGGAGGAGGGCGATCAGATCGCCATCGACATCCCCGCCTGCAAGATCGAACTGCTGGTGGACGAGGCCGTCCTCGCCGCCCGCCGGGCCGCCTGGACCTGCCCCGAGCCCAAGATCAAGACCGGCTACCTGGCCCGGTACGCCAAGCTGGTGACTTCCGCCGCCCGGGGCGCGGTGCTGGAGTAACCCGGCGCACAAGTTGATCCCGTCCCACACGCAGGCAGAGAGGGAGCCGTCCCTCTCTGTCTGCGCCGCCGTCTTTCCGCCGGGGCGTCTCTGGGCCCTCCCGCCGGAATCTTCCTTTTATTTCATAAAAATCTATGGAAATAGGCGCTGTTATGTGATATGCTTGAGACAGTGCACTGGAACGCAGATATTGGGGAGCACCCATTGGATTGAATCAATTAAGCGGAGTGAAATTACGTTATGGAACAGATGGACCGGGCATATGTGGAACAGCTGGAGCGGGAAAACACCGCTCTCAAGGCCGCGCTGCGGGAGGCCGAGGAGGCTAACCAGGCCAAAAGCCGTTTTCTCTCCAACATGTCCCACGACATCCGCACCCCCATGAACGCCATTGTGGGCATGACCGCCATCGGCCTGGCCCACATCGATGAAAAGGCCCGGGTGCACGACTGCCTGGACAAAATCCAGACAGCCTCCGCCCACCTGATGAGCCTGGTCAACGACGTGCTGGACATGTCCCGCATCGACAGCGGGCGCATGGTCCTCAACAGCGAGGAGTTTTCCCTGGCCGACCTGGTCCACGATGTGGCCGTCATCGTCCGGCCTCAGGCGGCGCAGAAAAAGCAGTCCCTCCAGCTCCGTATTGACGGCATTCGGGAGGAATACCTGGTGGGCGACCCCCTCCGGCTGCGGCAGATTCTGGTGAATATCATCGGCAACGCGGTGAAGTACACCCAAGACGGAGGGGATATTCAGGCGTCCTTCGCCCAGCGGCCCGCTCCGGACCGGAAAAAACCCGCCGTGTGGCTGGATTTCATCTGTCAGGACAACGGCATCGGCATGAGCCAGGAGTTTTTGGAGCGCATTTTCCTTCCCTTCGAGCGGGTGCAGAACGCCGCCGTCAGTAAAATTGAGGGCACCGGCCTGGGTATGTCCATCGTCAAGCGGCTGGTGGACAGTATGGAGGGTACCATCACCGTGGACAGCCGGGAGGGCCAGGGCAGCCGCTTCCAGATATCCCTTCCCCTCCCCATCTCCCCCGCCGTCCGCCGGGAGCCCTCCCTCCCCCTGGGCCAGACCGTGCTGGTGGCGGAGCGCCGGGAAAAGAACGCCCGGCAGCTGGCCGCCTATCTGGAGCAGGGCGGACTCAAGCCGGTCCCGATGGCGGCCGGTCTTCAGGCCGTCACTTGGCTCACCGAGGCCCAGTACGAGGGGCAGATGCCCTGCGCCCTGGTGCTGGGACAGGAGCTGATTGACATGCCCGTGCTGGACCTGGCCGCCCACGTGCGGCAGCTGGCCGGGTCCGACTTCCCCATCCTGCTGGCCTCGGAGGACGACTGGGCCCAGATCGAGTACCGGGCGGTCCGGGCCGGGGTAAGCGCCTTTGTCCCCTGCCCCCTGTTCCCCAGCCGCCTGCTCAGCACCCTGTCCTCCCTCACCGCCGGAACAGGGCCCGAGAGCCGGACGCCGGACGGGCAGGAGGAGGACTACAGCAGCTTTCGCATTCTACTGGTGGAGGACAATGAGCTCAACCAGGAGATCGCCATGGAGATGCTCGGCATGACCGGCATTCAGGTGGAGACCGCGGACGACGGCGCCCAGGCGGTGGACAAATTCCGGAACTCGCCGGAGGGATGGTATGACCTTATCCTCATGGACGTGCAGATGCCGGTGATGAACGGCTATGACGCCACCCGGACCATCCGCGCCCTGCCCCGGCCGGACGCGGCCCGCGTGTGCATTGTGGCCATGACCGCCAACGCCTTTTTGGAGGATGTGCGGCTGTCCCAAGAGGCGGGCATGAACGAACACATCTCCAAGCCGGTGGATGTGGACCGGCTGATGAAAATTTTGCGCGGACAGCTGAGGCCAAAGGCAGCTAAGGGCTGACGGCCTGGGGAAGGGCGTGACACGCTATGCAGCCATACCAGGAGGAATACCTTTCCAATCTCCGGCAGTTCGCCGCCCTGTCCCAGCGGGCGCGGCCCGGGGCGCTGTCCTATGAGCAGTACGCCGCCCGGATGGCGGAGGTGAAAGAGCAGATCGTCCGGCTGGGCCGGCGGAACATAGAGCTGCTGCGCGCCGGGCTGTTCCCCGTGCTGGACAACCTGTTTGACACCGGGACGCAGGAGCTGGAGGAGCTGGAGGACTTCTCCTTCCAGCTCTTCAACGGCCAGACCGAGCTGGACGTGGGCCTGGCCTGTCAGATCCATCAGGCGCTGCTCAGCCTGGCCCGGATGCGGCGGGACCGGTCCGCCATGATCCGGGAGCTGTACTGGCTGGGCCTGAGCCGCAACAGCACGGTCAGCAAGCTGGTGGGGCTTGAGCTGTCCGACATCGAGGAGTACATCGCCAGAATGCGCCTGTGCTTCACGGAGGCGGCGGCCTATCTGAAATTTTATGACGAGATCGACGACGCCGAGACCCGGGGCTATATCCTGCGCTCCCGGGCCAACATGGCGCTGGGGCAGTTCTCCTCCCCCAGCGCAAAGATCGCGCTGCTGAAAACCACCCTGAAAATCCTCCAGGATGAGGACTATCAGGAGAAGGCCCCCTCCCTGACTTGGGAGCGGTTCATCTACCTCACCCACCAGAATATAACCTCCAGCATCTCCCACAGCAGGGACCGGGTGATGACCCCGGAGGATATGGCCGACATCATGGAATCCGCCTATATCGTATACCAGCAGCGGTTTGAGGAGGCGGAGATGCAGGGCAAGCAGCCCCCGGCCAAGTCCGCCTTCGCCTATTACGCCATTGAGTACTACTGCGGCCTCTATGATCTGGACACGTTTTTGACCAAAATCGAGGGGCTGCTAAACGCCGCCGACCCCTCCGACTACTCCAGAGACGGCATCTATAACATGATCTCCCTGCCCGCCTTTTACAGCCAGTATCTGGAGCAGTATCCCGACCGCATCCCGCCCCGCAGAGAATATATAGAGGACCTCTATCTGCGGATTCTCACCTACGCGGACCTCTTCCCCGGGGATCTGGGGGACAGCAACCTCTTTCTGTACCTGCGCCAGCTGTCCCTGACCTTTGTGGAGACCGGCGGCGTCCCCTACGGGGACTTTTTGGAGCGGCTGCTGCTCCGCTTCGCGCCGGGCATCTTCTGCCACTCCCACGTGGTGGGCGAGGGGGCAAGGGCCCTGTGCGCCGTCATCCTGGAGGATGACCCCGGCTTTTTTGACGACATTGACTTCATCCGGGACGCCCCCTCTCCGGCGGAGAAGCGCCGGACGGCGCTGGAGTTCGCCATGGGCTGCGGGGTTTTCCACGACATGGGCAAGATCAGCGTCATCGAGCTCTACTCCCGCACCCCCCGCCAGTGGTTTGAGGAGGAGTACGACATGGCCCGGCTGCACACCCTGGCCGGGCACATCCTGCTGGAGCCCCACCCCTCCACCAGCCGGTACGCCCCCGCCGCTCTGGGCCACCACGCCTGGTACGACGGCTCCAGGGGTTATCCCGCCCGCTACAGGCGGCTGGACTGCCCCGCCCGGCAGATGGTGGACGTGATCGGCCTCATCGACTGGCTGGAGGCCGCCACCAACTCCACCCAGATGTATACCGGGGTCCAGAAGACCTTCCAGGAGGCGGTCCAGGCCGCCATAGAGCTGGAGGGAAAGCGCTTCTCTCCCCTGCTCACCGCATACCTCCGGGACCCAAGGGTGGCCGGGCAGCTCCAGTCCGCCCTGGAGGCGGGGCGTCAAAACGCCTACCGCCGGATGTACGGCGACGCGCTCCGGACCGTCCCCGGACAGTCCTAATCCCGCCAAAAAAACTCCCCCGGGGCCCGCTCAGGGTCCCGGGGGTCTCTCTTATTGTGGGATGTCCCCGGCGATAAACATGGCGTCCCCCATGCTTTCAGGAAGCAGGATGACGGAATCGTAGCTCCACGCCTACAAAACGGTAGGCTGTTTGCATTATACATGAGAAGATGGCAGATTGCAAGACCTGTGAGCGCATGGTGAGCCCAGGAAATGACCTGGACCGCTGCGGGGGTATTGGTGGTAGGGAAAAAGGAAGAGCCCGCCAGAGAGCCGGAAAAACCTCCCTGGGCGGGCCCTGTTTTACTTGTCGCCATATCTGATCTCCGGCAGCCATTGATACCGCTCCTCGAACGGGAAGAAATCTCCGGTCTCGCCGCAGATGCGCTTCATGGCCTCGTCCATCTTGACCCTGGCATAGTCGGCCTCATCGTTCTTGGTCAGGGCGTCGAAGAACTGGTCATAGCACTTACCCCAGGCATCCAGGACCTTCTTCAGCCGGGCGTAGCCGAACACATCCTTCCCCATGACTTCTGGGTCATTCAGCGTCAGGATGAGGGTGTCGGTCATGTACTGGACGAACGTATGGCGGGTGGCCTCCTGGAGCAACCGCTCCTTTTCCTTCTTGCGGGCCAAGAAATCATTCTTCTTACCCATGGAGCACCTCACACCAGATACCGGGACATGAAATGGTCGAAGCTATCATAGTCGGACCAGTCGGAGGTATCCTCCTCGTCCGCAGACACCGCTTCCCACAGCTCTCGCAGGTCGCTATCATAGTTGACGGTATCCACATCGAGGTTATGATGGAGGCAGTACGCCGTCCACAACATCCTGAATTGGTCACGGCAAATGTCCTCATCGAAGCAGCTCTGCATGGCAAACGACGCCATAAACTTGAACTCAGCGTTTCTTTCCACGCTTCTTTCCTCCCTTCTTCAGATAGGGACACCCAGACCCCATGAAGTCATCGGTCGGCTCCCAGTCGGACAAAACGATCTCGCCGGTCTCCTCGCACCAGCTATCGCCTTCTCCGATGTACTGGCAGTACGGACACACATCAGGATTGCAATACATCAATCCTCACCCCCCGTCAGGAAGAAGCCCACGTTGTCCTCGAAGCTGTCCAGGGCCGAAGACAGATACCGGCGATAGACGGGTCCGTTCTGCCGGAACCAGACGTGCGTGTCCAGGCAGTTGAAGAAGCCCTCGATGTCCTGGTCCGGATAGAGGTGCTGGAGAGCCTCTTTCTCCTCGACCTCATCCTCGTCCAGCTCCCGTTCGTTCTCGACGGCCTCCAGCTCGCAGATGCGGTCATCGACAGCTTGCTTGATGCGGATGATGCCAACGCCCACTACCGCCCTCATCAGGCCGTTGAAGGTGAACCCTTCCCCATCGGGCCAGTCGAGCTGCTCCAGGACCTCATCCCAGTCGTATCCCACACGGTCCAGCAGCTCCAGGTCCAGGGTGCCGCAGGACAGCATCTCGCACAGGAGACTTTGCGTTCCAGTCATACCTATACCTCCCTTTCCGCAGCGTCCAGCGCCGCAGCGATTACCTGATCCATGTCGTAGTACCGGTAGCTCCCCAACCGACCGCCGAAGATGACGTTCTCTTCCTTCTGGGCCAGGGCCTCGTACTTGGAGTACAGGGCGTTGTTGGCCTCGTCGTTCACCGGATAGTAGGGCTCCGACCCAGGTTTCCACGCCTCCGGGTACTCCCTGGTGATGACGGTGGTGGGCTGCCGGCCGAACTCGAAGTGCTTGTGCTCGATGATGCGGGTGAACGGAACGACGGCGTTGGTGTAGTTGACCACGGCGTTCCCCTGGTAGTTGTCGCTCTGAAATTCCTCAGTCTCGAACCGAAGCCCCCGGTACTCCAGGCGGCCAAACTGGTAGCCGTAGAAGGCATCAATCGGACCCGTGAAGACGGTGCGGCGGGCCGTCCTATCTGCGTCAACATGGAAGAAGTCTATGCCCAGGGCGATGCGAGACCCCTTGAGAAGCGCCTCAAAAAGGACGTTGTAGCCGCCGATGGGGACGCCCTGGTATCGGGAGTTGAAGTAGTTATTGTCGAAGGTGAAGCGCAGGGGGAGACGGCGGATAATCGAAGGGGGGAGCTCCCGGCAGGGGCGGCCCCACTGTTTCTCCGTGTATCCCTTGACCAGACGCTCGTAGACATCCGGCCCGACCATGGACAACGCCTGTTCCTCCAGGTTGCAGGGCTCTCCGATGCCGAGCTTCTCCACCTGGAGCCGTATCTTTTCCTTGGCGTCCGTGGGGCTGATGTGCCCCCAGAGCTGGCAGAACGTGTTCATGTTGAACGGCAGGTTATAGGCTTTCCCCTGATAGACGGCGATGGGAGAGTTGACGAAGCCGTTGAACTCGACGAACTGGTTGACGTACCCCCACACTCGTTCGTCGTCGGTGTGGAAGATGTGCGGGCCGTACTCGTGGACGATGATGCCGCTCTGCTTCCGACAGTAGCAGTTGCCGCCGATGTGGGGCCTCTTGTCGATGACCAGACAGCTCTTCCCTCGCTGCGTCATCTCGTGGGCGAAGACCGAACCGAACAGGCCGGCCCCGACAATCAGGTAATCGTACTTATCCATATCCATGCTCCTTCTTAAACTTGGGCCAGATGTCCTCTTCGCAGTCTCCGGGGATGTCCTGAAGCGGGCAGCCTTTACAGGCCGGAAACTTACCGCAGAAATCATCGAAATCTTCCGACTTCATAGCTTCCTGCCTGTCGCACTTGCCGTCCATGGAGCAGGTGTCACAGTCGTAGGTTCCGTTCTCGCAGTTGGTGTCTTCCTCGATGTAGCCTTCATCAACCAGATGCCCATGGAACCCCTCATCGAGAAGCTGGAGCCCATGCCAGTCGGTCAGGACCCGCAGGACCTCTTCTCCGCCCAGCTCGGAGAGGACATCCCACATCTCAGTCTGTTGCTCGGTCATCGTTCTTACCTCCCATCTTGTAGGTCTTCGATTTCTTCTTCCCGGTCCCCTTGCGGTACTCGGCGATCCAGACCACCTTGCCGCTTTTGTAGTGGCGGTAATGACCACGCACAGTAAAGATACCTTTGGGGCTTGCGTGTGAGCTCATAGGAGCTGCCAGAAGCGTCCCGTTGTCCCGGCGGAGTATGTAGGTAGTCCGCTTTACAGGCTTTCTTGGAGAACGCTTTGTGGCCTTTTGGGAGCGTGTGACCTTTTCCTTTCCAGCGGGCTCTACTTCTTCGTCATACTCCACCCTACCGTAGGTCATCAGGGCCATCAAAGAACAGTAGACGGTCAGCACAGATTGGAAGCTCTCCTCCGTCACCTCCATCTTTCCACGCTTCAGAACCAGCGTTTTGTCTTTGGAGACCGTGAACTCCGCCTTTCCAAGGTTCACAAATCCGTTGCTGAGGTGGAGCCGGAGTGTGTCCCCATCCCGGATACCCTTGATGCGGAAGGCGTTGTGCTTGAACACGATTTCGATTGCCTTCTTCGGCGCAGGAAGAGAGCGGACCAACTCTTTGTGCTCGTCCCTCCAGTCGAGCAAGGCAGTTATGTCCTCTCGGGACAGCTCGATCTTATCCATCGTCATACCTCCCGACGAAGATGCCGGCGTATACCCTGCTGCCAATCAGGTAGTGATGGTAGTGGTGGCCGGGCTCAACTTCCTCTTCCCGGAGACCCGCCGGTCGAAGGACCAGCGGGTGCTCTCCGACATCAACGACGTACTCGCCATCCGGGACCAAACCAAGCATCCAGGCTTCCGGCTTCCGGGCCATTCTTTCGGTGCGGCCCATGAGACATATAGCCGTAGCCTCGTCCGGCAGGACCAGGGAGAAGAGGCTGAGCTGTTCGTACACGGCCGGCATCACTCGTAGCTCCAGCGGCCGACCTTGTTGCCGTTCACGTCCATGACGGAACCGTCGGTGTGTCTGGCTTCCAGCTTGCAGATGACATCCCACAGGATGCGGAGAACCTCGGTAGCGTTGGGGTCCAAGGACTCCCCATCCTCATCCCGGAACGCTGCCCCACCGGTCTCGATTTCCAGCTTGAACATCAGATCACCTCTCTTCCACGGTCCACTCCTCGTAGGTGGCACCCAGACCACGGCATTTTCTGTTCTCAGCCGTACAGCGGTCTTCTGCCAGCTCCGGGGTTTTGCATACGGCGATGATGTGGTGGTCGTCACGGCCACCGCCGGTTACGATATACACTTTCATATCAGCTCGCCTCCTTCTCGGTGGCCGGGTCGTGCCAATGGAGGTCCCTGGCCCGGTACAACGGAACCCAGTGTTCGTCGTAGAAACTGTACCCGGCGCCGTCGATGCCGAAGAAGTATCCGAACTCCTCGGACTCGTAGATGCGGAAGCCACAGCGGGACATGATTGCGATGCCGTCCATATCGGAAAGCCAGTAGTCATCGGCGCTATCGCCGAAGGACCACATCGTACTCCACATGGGGAGGCTGTCATCCCGGACGGCCTCGAAATCTCCCTCTTCCAGCGAGACCTTGAAGCCGTCGTACAGCTCGATGCAGTAGAGCTCGGACTCCTCGTCGTAGCTGATGACCTCGCCCTCATTCTCCTCGCCGTCGTAGCTGTCGGGGAGGCTGGAGCTGGGGACATACACCCGGCACCCGTAGGACGGGGTAGTGACCTCGTGCCAGTCCTCGCAGTCCAGCTTCATCAGCTTGTCGATCATGCTCTGCGGGATGGCGTTGAACTCCCGCACCCACTCTTCGGCGGCCTCCCGGACCGTCATGCCTTCCCTACGCATTTAAGTCATCCCCCTTCAAAATCTTTCCGTCGATTTCATCGGCGTCATATTCCCAGGCCATTCTGCAAGCCATCTCGATAGCCTCGTCCTCGTTCTCGGCCTCCACCTCCAAGGTGTGAACCGACGTGACCTCGACCAGGAACTTCTTCAGCTCCGCCGGCTTCAACTCGTACCTTTTGGCCGCCTCGTCATCCAGGGGCTCCCGGTACTCCAGATACCCCCAGGCAGGGCCGATACCGGGGACCTCCTCCCTGGTGTCGAAGTTTTCGATGCTCTCCGGTCGGCCAGGGAAGGTCCCCGGCCCGACCGGACGCTGGGTTGAGTAGTAGCGGTACATCAAACCACCTACTTCCGCTCAACCAACAAGTCGTACAGCTTAGCTTTCAGTTCCATGATGGTCATATACCGGTCGTGGATTTCGGCTTTCATGGACTCGATTTTATCGCTCTGCTCAATTCTCTTGGCTCTTTCAGCGAGGAGGGACTTGTGCTCTGCGTCAGTGCTGACCCTCTGCTCTTCCAGAGCCTTCTTGGTGTTTGAGTGCTCGGCCATCTCAGCCCTCAGCTTTGCCCGGAGCTCTTCCACCTGCTCATGTTCCGGGTTGGTGTGGGTGTTCCAGAACCGGGTCACTTCCTCCCAGTGCCAGATGCTTGAGAGGATGGAATAGAAGGTGCTCTGCGTGGCCCTCCGGCCGCTGCTGCGGGACCCCTTCGGGTCCGGCTCGCCCTTCTCGTTGTCCCGGCCGATGTCGTTTGCGAGGCGGGCCAGCTCCTCAATCGAGGTGTGGCCGAAGATGTCTTGGGCCCGGCAGATGTCCTCTTGGGCCAGACTCAGACCGTGGAGCTGAACCTCGCTGACCAGCTCGGCGGCGGTCCCGATGTTGTCGTACTTGCTGCTCATGCTATGTGCCTCCATCCTACGTTCTCGTAAGTTTTTTGGTGTTCCATGACTAAAGTGTACCACCGTGATACTTCGAGCGTCAATCGGAAAATTACGATTTTGCAAATATTTTTTGTAATTCTACGTCATCGTAGGAACCGGGCGCAATTATACAGCCTCCGGGGCGCCGGAGACAAAATCCACGGTTCCATCCGAATACTTGTCGAACAGGTGCCGGGCCTCGTCTTCCTGGCAGGAGGTAATCGTGGCATCCTCTTTCTGCCAGAACGAATAGTGGACGATGAAGAACCGACCTTCCGGGTCCCGATACAGCTCCATGTAGCGGCCATCCTCCACGTCGGTGTGGCAGAGAGCGTCGGCCTTGGCGGTGTCGAAGGTGATGCCGCTGACCATACGCTTCACCCTGGGACCGGTTCCCCTGCGCCGGACGGAGACCGTCTGGCCGGAACCCTGGCAATCCACCAGCTTGATTTCGTAGCCGAGCTCGTGGATGAGGTCGATGAGCTCCTGGGCCTTCATGCTGTTGGTGGTCAACTTCCTGCTGAGGTACTTGTGGTCTTGGCCCACACGCTCAGCGAGCTCTTTCTGGAGGACCCCACGGAGCTGGAGGGCGTCCTCTACGATGTCAGATGCTTTCATCTTCGTTACCTCCCTTTACGATTTCCAGCTTCTCTCCCATGAGCCACCGCTTACACTGGTCCACGCTGTCGAACTCCTCGGTCCAGGCATGGCCGGTGCTGTTGTCGATGCCGATGACCTTGTTTCCGTCCCGCAGATAGAACAGGCCACGGGGCTCATACTTGGTGGAGAAGGCCACGATGCGGGCGGAGCCCATGAGAGCGGAAAAGTCCTCCTTCGTGATTTCCTTCACGCTACGCATTGACGACCCTCTCCATGGCCCGGTCCGTCATGTCGGTGTAGAGCCCCTTGAAGATGTCGGCCTCCGAACGTGCCTTGATGAGCTCCGACTTCAGACTGGCGATCTCCGTTTCGTACCGCTCCTTCTCGGACCTGTACTCCGCCTCCCAGTTCTGGGGCGTGTCGGGGGGCAACCGGCTGAGGAGAGGGGATGGGGATAGGCTCGGGGGCAGCCTGGGAAGCCGTAGAAGCCGCCTGAGAGACGCCCATGTTCAGGTCCAGGGAAATGAGTAGGGCCATGTCGATGCGGGCCATTTCATCCTCGGTAGCCGACGAGATGTAGCTGATGAACCGCTCCTTGTGAACGCTCGTGACCTGCTCGCAGATTGCGACCGACTCGCTGGTCGTTTGCCGGATGGTGACGTGCGTGGGCAGATCGTTCCTGGGGTTGTAGGTCAAGTAGACCACCTCCAGGATGTCGGAGGTCTTGTTGAACCGGTCGTTGGAAACGATGAGGGCCGGTCGGCCTTCGGGCTGGTTTGAGCCGGACGCTGCCCTGCTCCCGGACTTCTCCACATAGAAGATGTCTCCACGTTTGAACTCCTGCATCATTCTTTCATTCCTTTCTACATTTCTGATGGCGATGCCAGCGGTGGGGTCGTAGTAGCCTTCGCTGTTCCTCATATCATTTGTCGCCGCCTTTCGACGGGATGGGGATGAACCGGCAGCCTTCGGGATTGGCGGCAACGTACCGGAGGGCGACCAGGGCCAGAACCGCATCAGACATGAACTCCTCGGCATCCTGCTGGCCCATACCTTCGTGGTTGGTTACAAGCAAATGCTGGGCGACCATCTGGAAAACCTTCTCCAGGTCTTCCGCAGCTTCAAGCCACCGCTCAGGCGGAATCGACTGACCCAGCTTTACATCTACGATATTATCCATTCGTACTCCTTTCCCCTTAAAAACACCCGGATGGAGCGCCTGGGACGGTTCCGGGTGATAGGTTGATTGATTTCAGGTGACGTGGTGGCCTGGAAAACGGTGTTTGATGGTATCAATCGTCCTCCAGGTACTTTTTAGCGAGATCGGGCCGGTTTCGCTCGGTGTAGTAGTCGAACAGGAACTCCCTTTGCGCTTTGGTCATAGGTCTGGTATCGCTGGAAGTTGGTCTTGCAAGACCCAGACCGGGGTTGTCCAGAAGGACCCACCCATGTTCAAGCAGGACATCTCCTCCAAGGCCACGGTCAAATGCTTCCCCAGAAAATCCGAGCTCTAATGCCTTCTTCCACGCCCATCCCTGATGCTCCCCAAACGGAACTTCGTGGAATTTGCCGGACGGCTCCAGCCATCCATAGTCATCCGTGGTGGTCTCCGGCCCCGTCATTCTCTCCAAGAAGCTGTCAAGCTGGGAGGTCAAGCCCGGTATCAGCGGAACAGGCTCGACATCATCAAAAATTGGCCTTCTGTGGTCATAATCAAGCGAGAACCACGCACTATTGGCCTCACGCTTCTGCGTATCGGACAGGCCCTCCGCCACAAGGCTGAATTTCACCTGTAAGTCATGAAGCTCAGACTCGGCAGTTTCCAGCTTCTTAGCCAGTTTACCGATATGGTCTGCGATACTGAACCGACAATCCGGTTCATCCAAGTCGTAGAGCCCATAGCTGTCCCCAGGGTACGTTCCTCGAATTTCGGCCTTTCCGTCCAGGACCCGGAGAGCTAAGGCCATCCGCTCGTACTCGTTTAGCTGGTCACTCTGGAGTCCAGCGCAGAGAAGGTCCAGGGCCTTAGCCATGTCGTTTCTGACGTAAAAATGCTCTCTGGCAACATCGGTGATAATCTTTCCTTCGATGGAGAATGTCAAAGACTTGTGTTCGGCCATCACTCATCCTCCTCATCTTCTTTCGGGTTCCAGTGGTACTCGCAGTCCGGGTTCTCGCACCGGCCATTCCACATACCCTGCCCGCAGAGAGGGCAGGTTTCGTATTCGTAGCCGCTATATCCGACGCCCATGTAGCCCATATCATCTCTCCTCCCTGTCGAAGAAGCAGTTTTCCAGGTTGACCTCCGACGGGTGATTGCATATCATGTCCAGGATTTCCAGGTCAAAGTGATACCGCTCTAAATCTTCCGGGGCCATGGTTTCCCTGGCGAATTCCAGCAGTTCAGACCAGTCGTGATACTCGCCGCAGTCGCAATCCTCTTCGATGTCCGAGACGATGTAGTCCCGGACATAGACCTCCAGCCGGTCGATGAGAGCGACGGAACTATCGAAACGGTCGCTTTCGATGTCCCCCAGGTTAGCCCCCTGTCGGTCCACCAATCCCCACCCGTCCGGGTACTTGATGAGCCGGAACTCGATGAGGTCGAGGAGCTCGTCAAAAAGTTCCTCCCATCTGTTTCTCTTGTTCATCCATCTCCCTCCCTTCTGATGTAGTTCATGCAACCATCGCTCTCGGTGATGATAGGGACCCGGTGGAAGACTTGCGGATACCGGCACTCTCCGGCGCTATTGTAGGCGCAGTCGGATGTTCCGCAGTCATCGCACAGAGATTTGTAGTATCTCTCCATTGTGACGTCATACTGCTGGATGGTTCCGTATAGCAGGTAGACAACGCCTTTACTATGCCGCTCATCGAACCAGTGCCAGATTTCCTCCCGACTGATTCCCACGCCCCAGCCCATGAACGGGGCCTCGATGCACTCGGTCTCAGGGTTCATGGGGATGTCGGCGAACTGCGCCCACAGCTCCTCCAGCACCTCATCCCGGTCCCGCAGGGTGTCAATTTCGTCCAGGCCATCGTGGATGGTGCAGTAATCGGGGTATTCGAGGCGGCTCTCGGAATGGAGCTGGTCGATGACCTCGATGGCCTGTTTCTTGCACTCACTCATCAATCTCAACCTCCTCTGTGTCTTCTTGGCGGGTCCACGACACTTCGACGTGGCCGCACACCTTGCAGCGCATGACGCTGACCGTCACATTACGGTATCGCTCGACCTCTTCGTAGATGCAGGGGTCCAGCTCGTTCACTCCATCCGGCTTTATCACTACGCCGGGAGGGTGCTGGCATTTCATTCAGGTCTCCTCCTTTTCTCCACGGAACAGGTCGTTGATTTTCCAAATCATGCGACGCATGGACCAGACATCCGAGAAATACATAGGAGTAAACCAGTAGTTTTCAAGGGAGTCGCCAGATACCATAGGGGACGTGATGGAATTTCCCACTTTGATGTACGCAGCTACGCCCAGAAGCGATAACTGGATATAGCACATAAGAGCCACGATTTCGTCGATGTCTTGGGCTGTAACCAGAACGTGGTTTTGGAAATTGAGGTTTACCTCGTGCAGACTTTTCTTGGCGGCGTGGACTCCTGCTATCAAAGTAGCTCCGGCCCCGCAACAGGGGTCATTGATGGTGATGTATCCATTTTCTTTAACCTGATCCACCACATTTTCTGCTGTGATGTCGGCCATCATCTGACACACACTGTATGGAGTGAATACCTGCTTGCGCTTTCTGTCACAAAGACCAAACATGGTGTAGGTTCTACCCAAGAAGTCCTGCTCCGGGTTGAGCTCCATCGCCATGACCATCTGGGCAAAAAGGGTTGGGAACAACTGTTGCTCCTGCTTCTTGTACTTACCGATGATACGGAGGTAACGGCTCTCACGCTCCTCGTAGTGCGCCTTGTCCACCGGGTTGGACAGCGCACAGGCCGACATGACCACGAAGTCGTCCCAGACATCCCTTGTACGGTAGCTGGCAGAGAGCTCGTTGAACGTCCTAATAAAATCGCTTTCCGGGTTTTGGAGGTTCACCCGAACACCACCTCTCCGAAGATGGCGAACTGGACGATGCAGTCGGCGTCGTTGGCATCCATGTCGCCAGTATCGATGCGGTTGTCCTCGACCTTGACGTGGCAGCCATCCTCGAAGTACAGCTTCACCCCGTTCAGGAACTTCTCCAGGGTCAGCTCCCACTTGTCGGGGCTCTCGGCGTCGTGGAGGATGAGGGAGCCGCCACGGGCGATCTGCTCGTGCCCCCAGTCGCCGCACCGCTTCTCCTCAACGACCTCAGCCTCCCGGCACCAGTAGTTGATGCCGCCCTCCAAGGCGGAGACCATGATGTCGTCAATGTCCTGCTGGGTAAGGTTGACCTCAATCTCCGGCCGGACGGTGAACTTCTTCTCGCTCATATTCAGCACACTTCCTCTCTGTTGATGGTGCCGGATGTCCATGCTCCGGCGTAGGTTCCGATGCTGGGGAGACGATCCAGGAGGCACCTCTTCATGCCGTCCAGGTACTTCAGGTAGTGACGGCCCTGGAGCCCGCTGAGGTGGTCATCGTAGGGGTCTTCTTTCTGGAGCAGCTCCAAAGCCAGCGACCACTCGTTGTCCTCGACGGCGATATAGAACAGCTTGCTCTCCAGGATGACCCGGCGGGACCGTCCGCCAAATCCGGGCTCCGTAAGCCATTTATCGAGCATCGGCCTCTCAAAGCTGGGGAACATCCTGACGAAGCTGCTGATGAAGCACTCCAGGATGTCGTCCTCTTCCTCGCCGGTTCCCCACTCGTCGTAGAGCCATTCGTTTCCGGTCAGCTCATCATAGCTGAGGTCGCCCATGAGCCGGGTCTCGGGATACTCGACCCCCGGCTCATCCCGGCGGTACACATGGAAGTGGTCGTTGTCGATGTAGTACAGGCCCTCGTGGGGGCCGGTGACGCAGACATTACCCCGCCCCATCATTCTCCCTCCTCGAAGTTCATGTTGAGCAAAATCTTGTTGCCCTCCTCGACCAGCAAGTCTTGGAATAGGCGCTCATTCCGCTTCCACCACGCAACCGCCTGTTCTTCTGTGAGGGCAACCCCCTGTTCCTCGGCAGCGGCCATGGCATCCACCGGCGCCCAGCGGGTGATGGCGAACCACTCGTGGGTGTCAGCCTCCACCTCGGCCTCCACCCGGTTGTACTCCAGGATGGCCGTCCGGCTGTCCAGCCGGTGGCTCATGACACATTCCCTCATTAGCTTCCGGCCGCTGTCCAGGCGGACGGTGTGCTCTTTTTGCTGGCCCAGGTGGAAGACCTCGATTTTCTCCACGCTGTCTCCCAGGGTCGTGACCCGCATATTCCATCCGAGCTGCCTCATCAGGTTGCGGGCCCTTCCGTATCCGATTGCCATATCGTCGCCTCCTAATCTCCGATGCTGAAGTAGTCCGAATAGACCTTGCCGTCCTCTTTGCAGAAGTAGTAGCTCCTGTCGCCATAGGATTCTTGGTCGCAATAAAGGAATATCAGGGTTTTACCACCCCGCCTCGCTTCAGAAGCCCCATTCAGCGCAAGGCTGTACTCATGGCTGTCAAGGAACTCTTTGAGGGACTGCCTGTTTGGAAGGCCACTGGCCGGAATATCAACGCTCATATTCTCCCTCCTTTCAGTCTTTGTCCTCCCAGTCAGGGAGGCTATCCAGAAAACGGTTGATAAACGGGATATGCGGGAATACGAAGTCGGCGACAAGGCATCCAATGCCCAAGATGAGCAGATACCCGGCCAGGATGGCAAGGGCCACCACCGCTTCTTCTGCCATATCCGGTGTCATGTACCTCATCTCCTTCCTGTGGCTTCCCACGACTGCGGGCTGTCCAGCTTGCTCCCGGTGTTCCAGGAGCTCCGCAGTTTCGACCGGGTGCCTCCCGGTTCTCGTCAGGTGGGGATTAGCCTCGATAGGCTTCCTCGTATCCGTTGATGGTGATGGTGTTCTGCGTTCCGCCCAGGTAGATGACGACGTGAACATCGTCTCCGTCCTCCTCGAAGGCCACGTCAATGCACTCGGCATTGGCATCCACCACATCGAAGCCCATTTCGGCAAGCTCCTCGGTGATGTCGCTCAGTCTTCCGTACCAGCTATCCAGCCGCTCCAGCTTTTCCATCATGTCAATTACCTCCCGGCTCATCAGCCTGTCATCTTCCTACCACTTCGTAGGATTTGTTTTGTTTGATGATGATAGTGTACCACCGGGATACTTCGAGCGTCAATCGAAAAATTACGATTTTGAAAAAATATTTTTCAAATCTTCGTTCTCGTAGGATTTGGGCGCAAAGATGGGGGGTAAGCTCAGGCCGCCCAAGGGTGGCGACGGCCTGTGCTTTGGAAGAAATCGGCGTCCCACTCCCTGGCGGCGAAGAAGCGCCGAACCCGGTCTTCTCCATACTCCCCATACTCACCACACCGGGAGCACCATCCTGTGGGAAGGTGAGCGCAGACCTGCCAGCGTTCCCGCTTCTCAAAGCGGTTCATGGCCTTCGCCGTTGCGATGACGGTGTTCACATCGGCGCCGACGAGCCGGCAAGCGGTGCTGAGAGCCGAGCCGGCACAGGAGCTCTCCTTGTCCTTGACCCAGTAGCTAACCCTGTCATCGGCGGAGCCCAGAACGAGGCTACCATACTGGTTCTTGTGCTGGGCGATGAAGTCACGGTAGCTACGCTCCGCCTCCAAATACTCCTGGGCCATCTCGACCAGGACTCCCGGTTTGTAGGTGAACTGCTTGTTCATCTCAATTCTCCTTTCTCGCTCACCGCTCGAAGCGGTACAGGTCAATCAAATCCTGCTGGTATGCGGTACGGAGCTGACGTTCCTCCAGCTCCTCAACCATGGCCTCGTAATCCTCGGCTGCGAGGCGCTCGCACTCGCAGCCTTCCTCCAACAGGTTGCCGCAGTACGGGCAGTACATTTTCGTCATGATGTTACCTCCTCACTCGATGACTTCGTAGAGCTTCCAGCCGGTCCAGGTGTGCTCCGGGTCCATCTGATTCCACCGCTCCTTGGTGTAGCAGAACGAGTAATTCATGGTGCCCTCGTGCCCAGGCCGGTCCGGGAACCGGGATCGGAATTTGCGGTCGGCCTCTTCCCTGGAGGAAGCCTTGACCACGACCCAGCCGTTGCGGTACGGGAAGCCGGGGTCACTCCCGAAGGTGTAGTAGTAGCTGTTCAACTGGCCCTCCTCCGACTTCATCAAGATGGGCAGCTCATACCGCTCGAAGTCCGCTGTCAGCGCCCGGAGCTCTTCATCGAGATCGGCGATCCACTGGGCGATGTACTCCCGGCGGAGCTCCTCGTGGTCCCAGTTGTCCCGGCGGAGGCCAATGCTGGTGATGACGGCGTAGCCGTCGCTGTCGATGTGATGCAGAGAACAGCCGTGCTTCTCCAGCCACTCAGCCTCTTCCGCCTTGTCCTCCTCCGTGGCCTTGTAGACATACTCGACAACGGCGTCGTCGTAGTTGTAGCGGAACAGCTTGCCGTCCTGTTCGTAGACCTTGCTTTTATTCATGTCGATTCCTCCTTCGCCCTGCCATCATCAGGCCGGGTGGGGCGGTTCCCGGCTACGGGCCATAGCCCGTTTCGGCTCTGCTCAGACCTTGAACATATCGCACAGATTGTTATTGAAGATGGCGATGCCGCCGCCGGTAAGGGTCAGAAACAGGTACTCTCCGCAGGGATCAACCTCGCCGATGCCCATGGCGATGACATCCTCGTCTCGAAGCATCCTGACCTTAAAGCTGATGATGTCGAACTCTTTCTCGCTGACTTTTTTGCTGTTGGGATCGTATTTGATGGTATCGTAAACCTTAACCATGACCTTCATTTAATTACCTCCTGGCCTTTTGGCCTGTCGTTCTCCTACCGTACCGTAGGTTTTTGTTTTTCCCATGATTAAAGTGTACCACAGTGTCAAATCCTTTGTCCAGCGTTATTTTTACGATTTCGTAAAAAATTTTTCATTATCTACGTCAACGTAATTATATAGGTAACAGGTGCCCGTAGAAGCCGTTTTAAGGCCCCCTGAGCCACGTTTACCTTTGGTAGGGTAGTTTATTGTCCGGGGCCCATAGGACGGTTTTTCACGGCTGTATTTCGATAATAGAGGGCTTTTGACCTTTTGGTTGGTGTAGAGGCGGCAAAACGAAAAAATCCCCCCTCCCCGGCGATTGCTGACCGGAGAGGGGGATGTCTTATTGCGGGTGGACCAATGGGCGTCCATGATGGACGGAAATACTGCCATTTTTTGTCCGTTTTGGGAGAACTGCCTTAAAACTCATTTAGAAGCCTTTTGAGCTACGGTTACTTTCAGGGGTATAAGTATATGGGTCGGCGGCCAAACGTCGATTTCCCAGTTTTTCCCGTTGGAAAAAACATACGATTTCTGCGAAATTTAACTGGTTTACTTCAAAAAAGTTGGATGTTAGCAAATGCTCCAAAACAGGATGCAGTTTAGCTTCCGGGATACAGCGATTATCCCAGAAACGAAAAAAGCGCCCCCCAGCCCGAAGGCCGAGGGGCGCAGGTGTCATTTGTTCTGCCGGATGCTGTTGAACTGCTCCATAGTCTGCTTCAGCTTATCGAACCCATACATAGCGGCGAAGCAGACGAAGAAGCCCAGGACGATGGCGCCGACCACCATGTACCATGTGACCTGGATGCCGGCGATCTGGCACATGGCGAAAAAGGCAACCAGCGTCACGGCCATGGCGACGAGGAATGCCAGTACGTTGGTGGGCAGCTTCTTCCAGGTCAGGCCCTTCAGAACATCGACGATGATGTTCGTGACGATCACGAGGGCCAGCACCACGGGCAGGATGATGGAGATGACAGCGGGGATGTTCTGAATGATAGCTTCCATGATTTCTTCCTCCTCAAATCTTTTTGCAGTAGTCCAGGGACACCCAGCCAACACCAGACTTCAGCTTGCCCCAGAGGGTAGCGCCCTCGCCGGTGGCCTCGCTGACGATGGTGTAGGCACCGGGCTTAATGACGCTGACGATTGCGTTGTTGGTGCCGGGACCTTTGCGGATACGCAGGTCGGTGGCGGTGATGCGGACCTTGTACGGGACCTTGCTTACCGGAGCGGCGGGGGCCGGGGACGTAGCAGAGGTCCCCAGCTTGACGTTCACCTTTGTGGCGATGTCGCCGAGCCGCTGGTAGATGTAGTCCCCAGGACAGGCTTTGTTGGCGAACCAGCGGTGGACGGTGAGGTTTTGCTGGTCCACCTTGCCCACCAGATTCTTGTCCCCCTTCCACAGCAGCTTCTTGATGCCGTTCCGCCGGCAGATGTCGGCGCACAGCTCAATCAGGGCGGCCATAGCCTTGTCGGTGATGGCGTAGGGGTGCGTGGTGTCGCTGGCGACCTCGATGGTCACGGCCTGGTAGTCATTGGACTTGCCGGAGATGCCATTGACGCGGATGGGGGTCTTTACTCCGTTCACGGTCTTGTAACCACCGGTACACCAGGAGCGGTCTTTCTCCTCGACACACAGGCCGATGGAGCCGTCGTAGCCCACAACGTAGTTGCAGGACGCCTCCTTGTCGTCGGGCTGGAACACCTCACACCCACGCTTGGCGGTCACCTGCCCGACAAAACAGTGGATGGTGATGGTGTCAATGACGTGGTTCCGGTTCGCCGTCCGATTCGGAGAAATCATCCTCACGGTAGCCAGGGGGCTGTTGGAGAATCCCATGGTGCTGCCACTTCCTTTCTTCGCATACTTGTCGAAATACTTCTGGCCGTAGCTGGCCCGCCGGGCCTTCGCTGTCTCGCTCTGATCCGCCGGACGCTCGAACTGGAGCAGAACGGCGTCGGAGGCCGCCCGGACGCTGGTGGCGGTCTTCAGAACGCTCAGCACCGACTTGTAGCTGGTGGACAGCTCCTTCATCAGAAAACCGAGCTGCATCTCCAGGTCTCCGATGCTCTTCCCGGCGGCCTTGGCATAGGCCAACAGGGCCGCCTTCCGGGTCGGGTATGTCCACTGGGCGAGGCCGTAACCGGCCCGGTCGTTGCCGAAGTTGGCGTAGCTGCCCTTATCCACCAGCTCGGTGTACTCAGCGTCAGCCATGCCCAGCTTGCCCTCGTAGCTGTTCTGGAGGTTGTTCGGGCGGAGGCCGCTCTCTGCGTACAGGTTCCCCATCAGGCCGGCGGCGCCAGCGTCGGTGAGGCCCTGGCCCTTCAGGTAGCTCCAGATTCTCTCTTCTGTGTTCATTATCCGACTCCTCCTTCCCCACCCTCATCGGGCGGATCGTCTTCAGTCCGGCTCTGGCCGAACACTTTGCCGTCATTGTGCTCGAAGATGTTCTCCAGCACCTTCAGGGCTCCGACGCCAAGGATGGTTCTGACGGCCTCTGCGGAAAGCTCCTCAGCGGGGAACGGCTGCTCCAACACAATGGTGGAGTAGGTGGCAATCGCATACGACCATGACACCCATACGATGGCGAATACCTGTGCGGTGACGAACAGGAACCTCGTAATCGACCGGATGATGTTGCGGCGCTCCTGGCCCGCCCTCAGCTCCCGCAGCCGCTTCCGCAGGTGGCGGTAGGTGGACTCGCAGTACAGGACGCCCAGGGCGATGCCGACCGCCAGGGCGCCGGCGGCAATCAGGATCATCTTCATGGCGACTGCTCCTGCCTCGCTGCGCTGCTTTCCTGAAGGAAGTCATGCAGCTTCAACCGCTCCATGTAGACCTCCTGGATATTCTTAATCGCCAGGACCGCCCGGTTGTTCGGGTACTCCGGGTGTTCTCGGCAATACAGCTCATAGGCATCTATCTCAGCCAACACCTCGGTGAACTCCTCCTTGGTGTGGTCGATGTCCCGAAGCAGCTCATTGTTGAAGTGCAGGATACGGGCCCGGTGCCCATCAGCACATCGCCGGTCATCCATGGTGATATGGGCATCCAGTTTCTTGATGACCTCGGCATTGATGGCCCGGCCGATGGCTCTTGCCATCCAGGACCAGGGGTTCACTTTGACGGGGGCGATCTGTACCAGGGTCATCATGACCAGAAGCAGACCGCCCCCGCCAGCCAAAAGCTCTTGGACGTTCACAACTACATTTCCTCCTGTTTTGATAGCGATTTTGGGTTTCTCAGTAACGCAGAAGGCCGCCCCCGATAACGGGAGCGGCCTATTTGCGCCGGTCCTTAGACCTTGACCTCCAGGGCCTCCAGGATGTCCTCCACCTCCTCACGGAGCTTGGCTGGCACCTGCTCCAAGGTCTTCTTGCCCTTGACAATCAGGGTTGCGTACACAACAGCCATGGTCTGTACCTCCTTTCTGAGCAAGATTTTCAGCAGCCACTCCCGGAGCCTACTCATGGTCGGACTCCTTCAGCAGCGCCTCGACATCGGCCCGGAGACGGGCCGGAACGTCTTTGAGCTTCTTCAGCCCCTTGCGGATCAGGTCAGCGTACACCTTTGCCATTACGCCTCACCACCTTCCAGCAGCTCGTACACATCGCAGAGGGCCATCTGCGTGTCGGTGAGCTGACCCTCCAGGCTTTCGACCTTGGCCCGGAGCTGCTCGTTCTCCTCCTGGAGCTGCTTCCGGGTCTTCTCCTTCTGCTTCTCCTTCACAGAGTCCTTCCTGATAACATTCAGCCCCATTACTGGAACCCTCCTTGCACAGACGTGATGTAGCCGCCCTCCCCGCTGGGACCACGCTCGGCGGTCAGCCGGAAGTTGAAGGCGAAGCCATTGGCGGCGGTCTTGTTCTCGAAGACATAGTTGGCGCCGGTCTTCACGGCGGTGGTGCAGTCCTCCCACACCGGGGTCTCGTCATTGGCGTTGTTCGTGACCTCGACCTTGTACTCGGCGTCCGCCGGGATGAGGCCGATGACGGACAGAACGCAAATGCTGATCTGGTCGTCGGCCGCCATGGGCGTCTCCAGTGTGATAGAGGCCCCGGTGACTTTCTTGGCGAAGACCAGGGTGTGGACGGTGCTGGCCTTACCGTCGCTGGCCGTGATGGTCAGAGTGTGATTGCCGTTCAGCAGCTTCATGAAATACTCGCCGGTGACGTTGAAGCTGTTGCTCCCGTCCAGCGTGGCCGTGAACGTCCGCTTTGTCACGCCGTCGATGGCCTCGGTCACAGTGACCTCATCGCCGTCCACATCGGAGACGGAGTAGGACACCATGAACCCGGCGTCCTTCTCCCCCAGGTCGCTCCCGCTGGGGGAACCGCAGATGATGGCCGGGGCGGTGTTGTTGTTCACGGTCCGTTCCGGCGACACGGTGTAGCTGCTGTATGCGTTGTTGCTGTCGTAGGCCCGGACCCGGTAGGCCACGGTCGCCCAGCCCTTCGTGATGGTATCGGTGTAACTCAGGGTGTTGCCGGTGTAGACCACCTCCCATTCGCCGCCGTCCACCTGCCGCTCTAGGCTGTACCCAGACAAATTACCATCCTGGTCGGTGGCCGCTCCCCATGTAATGGTGAGCGTCGCACCGCCCAGGACGGTATTCGGGACCGTGATGCCATTCGGGGCGGTCGGGGCGGTGTTGTTTACTACTGTCACTTGGCCGCTGGTCTTGTAAGCCGAGGAGAGCCCTTCGCTGTCATAGGATTTCACCCGGTACATCACGCTGGCGGTGCCAAACGCTACGGTGTTGGTGGTACTCCGGCTGCTGCCCTGGTACACCTGGGACCAGGATTTTCCTCCGTCGGTACTGCGCTCCAAGATGTACCCTTCCAGGTTGTTCTGGGCGTCGGTGCTGGCGCCCCAGGACACGGTGATGGTGCTTCCGCCCTGGATGCTCTGCGGGACCGTGATGCTGGACGGCGTAGTCGGGGCCGTGTTCGTTGATACGGACCCATCATCAGAGACCAAGAGAGAAGAGGGAAGTATCAAAGCGGGGCGGATGCCATAGGAGTTCGAGCAGAAGCTCGCGTTGCCGGAGTTGCCATTGGAGATCACGCCCCAAGCGCCGTCGGAGTAGTAGGTGTCCGGGGAGCGGAGCCACCAGCGGGCGGCCGAACCGTTGAGATAGGCAAGGCGCTTGTTGTTGGCCGAGGTGCCGGTGCCGTACTCGAAGTAGGCCAGCCTTGCGCCGTCATGGGGCATATAGCTCCAATCGGTCTGGCCGCCGACCTCGATGTTGGACAGCAGGAAAATCTTCGTGCTCAAACCGCTGGCCCCGCTGTTGACGGTCATACTGGTGCCGTAACCGGGGCGATAGGGGATTTTCACCTGCTTAATCTGATTGCGGATTTGCTCGTCAATCAGATTCAGAAATGTGCTGTTCAGATAGCTACGGATGGTACTGTTGGCGTAGTCGTTGACGTTGGAACTGTGCCACTGGCGGCTCTCGTACAGGTCTTTCATCAACAACCATGTGCCGTTGCAGGACTCGTCGTAGATGGACGATGGCTTCCCCTGCTGGACAACGATGAAGTCCCGCAGGGTGCCATTGACTTTAATCTTGACGATACTGCCAACGGCTTTGCTGCTGAGGGCAACTGATGCCATGTCTTTTCCTCCTTCAAAATTTATTGCCACGGCGGTATGTCGGCCGGCCTCGGGACAGGCGAAAAGGCGCCGGATTGCTCCTGCGCCCTGTGCTGCTTTTTGTAGATGTTCTGCATCTGCTTTACTCGCCGCTTCGCCCGAACCTCCCTCGTCGAGTTGATTTTCCGGTGGACGGGAACCTTCTCGCCGATGATTTTCTCGACCTGCTTAGCATACTTCGTCCGTAAGGCGTGAGTGTCACCGTGGGCCGCATGAGCGTCCCATGAACCGAACTTTTCGAGTATCTTTTCTTTGGTGATGTTCCCGGCGGGATACTCGACCCGCCATATCTTGATGTTCTTCTTGATCCTGTCGATACCGTCCCTGCGGAGCTTCTGGACAACACCGCCGGTCTCGGTCAGGTAGCTATGGAATCCCAGGAAGTCGATGCCGTTCCTCAGAGGGAAGATGCCGGTCTTCTCGTTCAGCTCCAGGCCGTAGCTGCCCATGAACACCCGGAAGTCTGCCAGCAGATTCTTCAGGAACTCCTTCGACGGGTGGATGGCGAGAAAGTCATCCATGTACCGGCCATACTTCTTGACGCCGTATTTCTCCTTGACGATGTGGTCAAACTCGTCCAGGAACAGCAGGGCGAGTAACTGGCTGGTCTGGTAGCCAAGGGGCAGCCCCGCCGTGGTGTCGATGTAGATGCACAGCAGCTCATAAATCTGCGGGTCTACTCCCCGGCGGTCAAGCAGGGCCTTCAGCTTCACCTTCAGCTTGTCATGGTCGATGGAGGCGAAGAAGTGGTGGACATCGCATTTCAGCACCCAGCCTTCGGCTGTGCCGTACTGCCGGTAGTAGTCCACCATGAACTGCTTCAGCCGCATCAGACCGGCATGGGTTCCTTTTCCCTTCTGGCTGGCGTAGTTGTCACGGATAAAGCTCTTCGTCACGGCTTCGTACAGGATGTTATCGGTCACGGCATGGAGCACAACCTTGTCCACGAACGCCGGGGCCTGGACGAGCCGCTTCTTCGGCTCGTAGACGTAGAAAGTCTCGAATTTTCCTGGGATATAGGTCTTCGACGCAAGTATACGGGACAGCTTCTCGGTACAGGCCAGGGCGTTCGCCTCATACTGGGCGGTGCTGACCTTTTTGCGCTTCCCGCTTCTGGCCTCCAGGTAGGCGGCATACAACACGTCAAAAGCGCACATTTCCTGATAGGTCATTCAACCATTCCTTTGCTTCCGCCGGCCGGGGTGTAGGGGAAGCTCCCGACCGGCCCTCATGCCTAACGCCGGCCCTCCTTCCCCCAGGCAGCCAACGGCACCCCCGGCGGGGGTGGCTGGCCTCGGCGTGATGTGTTCGTCGTCGCCCCGTGGCGCAGAGCGGCGACAGGATATGACTCCCTTTGATGATGGCGTACTGCTTTCGCCCCCTTGCGGGGGTTACACGTCTCACATTCCATCAGAGCGGGGCGGATGCCATAGGAGTTCGAGCAGTTGTTCGTGTTGTTGGAGTTGCCATTGGAGTTCACGTTCCAAGCGTTGTTGGAGTTGTTGGTGTTCGGGGAGCGGAGCCACCAGTTGGCGGCCGAAAACGAGTCATACCCTTGATACAAGGCGGGCGCCACCGCCGGGTATCCCTACTGTGTGGGGCGGGTCTGCCTCTCGGCGTTGTACTGGCGGATCGCAGCCTTCACGACCTCGACCTGCCGCTTGTCTGCCTGGGCCTGAGCCTCCTCCCTCAGCTTCCGGGCCCTTCCTCCGTCGTTCTTTCTCCAGGAGGCGGCCATATACTTCACGTCCGTGACCTTCTTCGTCCAGACGCCGGACTTCTTCACGCTGATGATGTGCTCCTCGACGCAAATCTGGATGTACTCCAGGAGCAGGGTGCAGCCGTCCAGAACGTCGTCTATCTTCTTGAGCCGTACGTCATACTCGGTCTGGAAATGCTTATTGTTCGCAGAATGGACATCCCGAACGATGTTCTTGGCAATCTGCCGCATATCCTCGCCGTAGAGCCGGAACTTGCTCTTGGTGAAGCCCTCGTTGCTCTTTTCGTCTAATTGGTGTGTGACCACGGAGCACACCGACCTGACCTCCCGGATGTCATCGAGCTCGGCGATACGCTTGATAATCGCCCGAACGTCACGCTGGCTGACATCATCGGACACGATCCTTGTCGCCTGATTGGTGTATCGCAGGAGCTCCCTCGCCCTGTTGCCAAGCAGGTATTCCTTTTCAGCCATTTCCGCATCCTCCTTTCGGGCAGCGCCCGGTCATGACGGCGGCCAAATCTTCGGGCCTGCCGTAAAAGATGCAGCAATCGGTCTTGATGGTCAGCCTCCCATAATTTTGACTGTGGGTGATGCCGGTAATGACAAGATCGGTCGTGCGTCCATGGTCACACAAATCGCAGGGTGGCTCCACCGATGTAAACAGGTTCCCGATGATGCAGGACAGCTCATTCGGTGGCCGGGAAAATGTTACTTCCTCCATCAGAACTCAAGCCTTTTCTGGTTGGTGTTCCAGACACCAGTAACCACCAGCCCGGTCAGGCTGTCGAAGGTGACGGTGAACGGGTTGCCGGACACATCGGTGTTATACATCAGCTCCAGCAGGGACAGCCGGGAGTCCATGGCAGCATTGAGGTTCTGGAGGAATGGGTGGGCCTCCATGTCCCCGTTGTGGAGGTCGATGAGCTTCTGGGCCTCCACGAGGAACTGGGGCAGCATGACCACGACGCAGTATTCCTTCACGTCCTCCGCCGTCATGAACGCCTCCGGGGAGTAGTCGATGATGACCGTGGCCCCCTCGCCGACGGTGATGCTGATGGGGAACCGGCGGGGGTCGATGCCGTTCTTGGAGTAGGCGCTGACCCACTGAGGGTAATCCCCCAGGGTGCCGTAGTACAGCAGCACCTCTTCCCCCTCCAGGTCACGGGCAAACACACCGAACTCCCTGATCCAGAAACCGTGGTCCAGGCCGCCGTTCAGGTCGGACCGGTACTCCACCGTCATGTGGACGGTATCGCCGTCGTACATGGGCTCGTTGGAGGTGGCGGCGGCCACCGGCTCAACAAGGTCCTGGAGCTCGCCGGGAAACAGCCCATCCGGGCAGATACCGGACCCTACCATGGTCCGGGTGAGGGTGAGGGGCATCTTCTCGGCCAGGATTTTGGCAATCAGGGCCCGCCCCCGCTTGGTGGTGGTGCAGCCGTAGTTCTCGTTCTCAACGGGGTTCATCGGGTCAATAACCATGGGGTTCATGCAAATTCCTCCTTCAATTCTGGTAGTCTTGTCTCCATGATGGTGCCGTGCGAAGCAGCAGAAAAGCGGCCCACCGTGGCCGCCTGGATTTCGGTATCAAAGTCTTTCAGCGTGGGGAGCCGGGTCTCCATGATGGTGCCGACCATGGCGGCGGAAGCGTGGCCCACCACGGCGGCGATCCCCAGGTCCGGTTCGATGACCGGGAGCTTCGTGATACTCAGGCCCCGCCCGATGACCGGGACGACGGAGATGACGGCGGCCGGGAGCTCCGGCTCCAGCTCCGGGAGCTTCGTGATAGCCATTCCCCGGCCCATGACCGGGGTGACGTGCAGCTCCGACTCCATGGGCGGAGACTCCGTGGTGGCCGTGATGTGGATGCCCACGCCGGCGGCCTTGATGATGGGGGCGCTCAGCAGGTTCTCCGCATGGTCTTCCGGGCTGAGGATGCCAGCGTCCAGGAACATGACCGCCGGGTACTCCGGGTCCTCGTGGTAGTACAGGGGCTTCTCCCAGAACATACGGAAGGCCCGGATGAGGTCTGGGTAGGTGCAGGTGTTCGTGTTCTTCAGGACCTTGTAGAACAGGTACTTCCGGTAGGTTTCATCGTTGATGGGCTCGCCGGGGTTGACGAAGCTGGAGAGCTCCCCGGCCTCCGCCCGGCTGAGGACCACGATGTCCCCCACGCCGTCAAGCTGAGAGCCGACGGCGGTGCTGATGGAACGCTGCGTCCGCAGGTCCTCATAGAAGTCCGCTACGTCCTGGAGTTGTTCAGCGATGACCTCCATGACGGCCTCGATGTTCGGCTGGCCCTTGAACTGCTCCACGAGGTCAGCTTTCAGGCTGGCGAAGTAGTCAACCACTGATGACCACCTCGATCCTCTCCTCCGACAGGATGGCCCGTTCCCTGGGCGTTACGGTGATGCTGCGCTGGTCCAGCGTGGCCGGCTTGCTCTCCCCCACCGCCATGGTGATGTCTGCGTAGTCCATGCCGGTGACGGTGGAGTACAGGGCGCCCAGGAAGAGCTTCTGCGGGACGACATCGGAGCCGGTGTCCAGCGTGTCCATCCTGTCCAGGATGGCGGCCTTGATGAGGTCGGCATAGTTGGACGGCAGCGTGGAGCTCCGGCTCATGGTGACGCCCACCCTCATCCAGACCTTCAGGTAGGTCGGGCGGTTGAAGCGGACGGTAATCTCTTCGCCGTACTCGCCGGGGACCGAGACTTCCACAGAGCCGAAGGTGTTGATGCCGCCGGCCTTCGTGTTGAGTATCTGGCGGGCGATTTCGTTGGCGTCTCCGCCGTCCACCACGACCTCGACGGAGTGGGGCCACCGGCCCATGTCATCGACCTCGTTGGAGTCGTTCTCATAGGGGGCCACCGATGTGACGCCCTGACAGTTGTCCAGGATGGCGCTGCGGATACTCTCCAGCATCCGGGAGGACATAGAGAAAATCTTATCCGCATACGACTGGCGGAACTCGGTATCGGTTTCCGTGAGCTGGCCGGCGATGTAGGAGCCCACGTTCACCACGCTTTGGAGCCCAGGCACAGCCTTGACGATTTTCGTGATGACGCCGTTCGGGAGAAGGATGTCCCCCGCCTCTTCGGTGGCGAAGGTGATGACGCTGCCCACGGTATCGGTGGTCAGGTTCTCGGACAGCAGCAGGACGTTGGCAGAAGCCTCATCCACCGCCTCGATGCGAAGCAGGGCCGCCTCTTCATCGACGGATACCAGGAAGGCGTCGTCGTTGATGGCGGCCGATAGAGCTTTTAGAACGTCCGTGGTGGTCGGGGTTCCCGTGGGGGTGATAGAGTATGGGTTCCCGTTCAGGGCCACCGTGAAGACGCCGGAGAGCTGCGTGGATGTGACCTTGACGGCTGCTTTGTTGAAGGAGCTGCGGGTTATCTCCTTCTGTTCGCTGATGACGAGCTGCGTAGCCGGGTTGGTATCGGAGGCAATCAGCGTCCCGGACGGGATGACGGTGCCGTCGATGCCGGTACAGAGGACGTGGTAGTAGGACGGCGCCGGGGAGCCCCGTGTGGAGCCCCCGTACTGGGCCGCATTGTCCAGGCTGATACCTTCCGCCGTGGCCGGGTACTGGGAGTAGTAGATGTCGCTGCCGTACTCCCAGAGCTCGGCGATCTTATCGGCCACATTGGTCAGAAGGTGGTTCAGGAGGGATTGGGGGTTCTGGCGGGTGTTTATCCCCAGCTTCTCCGTCAAGGAGCTGTGCATCTCCTCCAGGATGACATCCAGCCGCTTGATGTTGGGGCCTTTGGGGGTCAGGCCATAGTCAGGCACAGTTTTTCACCTCTTTCTGGAAAATTTCATCCTCGACGGTGAAGACGACGATGATTTCCGCCTCCCTGGTGCGTGGGTCCGGGATGATGTCAGCCTTCGTGACGCTGGTCACTCCCTCCACGCCCAGCACGAGGTCCCGCAGCAGGAAGCGGATTTTCGTCAGGTTCGGGTTCTTGATGAACACCTCCTCGAAGTACGGGAAGCCCAGGGTTGGCCCCAGCCGCCACTCGGCCAGGAACCATTTGAGGCGGATGAGGACAGCCTGAGCGACGCTCTCGGTCGGAACGATGTCCCCCACGGGGGTGATTTCCAGGTCCCCGTCTGGCGTGATTTTGAAGTCCACCATACGGATCACCCCCCGATAAACACGTCGCCGCTCCCATCCTGGACAGAGCCTCCGATGGAAACGGCATCGCCGATGCGGGCCGCCGGGCGGCCGTTGATGAAGACTGAGGAGCTGCCGGCGGCAATCACGTCCTGGTGGCCGGGGTGGGAGACGCAGCCATGGGAGGCGTAATGGTCTCCGACCCGGCCAGCGCCACGGCCGTTGATTTTGACATCGGAGCTGTACTCCACCAGGGGGACCGGCGGGCAAGCGTCGTGACCGGTGCAGCAGTCCCCTTGCCGTGTAGCGTTCATGGTCATTACCTCCTTCCGCTAATTCAGATTGACGGTGCCGCCCTGGGTGGTCAGGCTTCCGTTGATGGTGACATCCCCGTCGATGACCACGCCGCTGGGCTTTATCGTGACCGTGGTGCTCTCAGCCTTGATGACCACGGCGTTCTCATCACAAGCCTTCTGGACGCCGGGCCCAGGCTTGACGAAGAGGCCCACCAGGGCGATGCTGTTGGTCAGGTCGTACCGCAGATTGGTGGCGGTCTCCCGGCCATACATCCAGAAGTCAAGCGACTGCTCGGCGGCGAAGAGGATGCACCCATCCCCCGGCTTTACCGGGTAGGCGATGGATGCCTTCTGGCCCGCCCCCTGCGGGAAGTAGACGGGGACCCCGGCGATATTCGGGTAGTCCATCTTGCTCCCGTCCGGCTTGGTGTACTTCATCTTCGGGGACACCGTGGCGAGGCAGGTTGCCGGGTCGAAGTCCACGATGGAGCCGGGGATGGCCGTGTGGATGCAGTTGACGGCACCCTCCGCCATCTGCTGGAGCCGTTCAACGAGCTCTTGCATCATATCAGCCGCTCACCTCCAGAAGCCGGGCCGTACAGGCCCAGGAGCCCTCCACGTTGTCCCCCTCGATTTCCAGCGAGTAGACCCGGAAGAAGCCCGTGACCATCTTGCTCTCCAGCTTGACGTAATCGTCGATGTTGATTGCTGCGTTCATCAGGTACTCCACGTCCCACCCGTGCTGGGCCTTCGAGGTGTCCTTGTCATCGGATACCTGTATCTGCTTCGGGATGCCCAGGAGCCCGGTGTCCGGGCTCAGGACGTAGACCTCCTTCGACATGACATCCCCAGGCTTTTTGACCTGGAGGACGCCATTCTGTATCGACCACTGAAGGCTGCTGCAATCACAAGCCTTGGTCAGGACATCCTTGGCCGGGCCGACGAAGCTGAAACCGTTGGGCAGGTCCACGAACTCGGCGTTGTAGGAGAACGTGACGGCCACGCCCATCTGGTCGGCTGCGTCCTGGATGAGGGTCTTCGTATTCACGGTGCCGGAGTAGGAGACGGAGACGTAGGTGTCCCGGACCTCGATGCGGTTGTCCACCAACTCAAGCTGGGTGCAGCGATCCGCCCCGTCCAGCGACGTGCTGGTGTAGGTGACGACCCCGGTGAAGATGAGGGGCATGACGGAGCCGTACCCCGCCTTCAGGGATACCACGCAATCGTCCTTGCTGAGCTCTGCGAGGTGCTGGGGGTTCAGGTTCCAGATGGAGACCTTGCCGGTGTTCTGGCTCTTGAGGTCCGCTTTCTGGAAGGAAAAGGAGACATGGAGGGGTGTTGGCCCTTCCCCTATCTCGAAGCCTATCTGTCCGGCCTGACCAGCGATTAGGCGGTACTGGCGGTCGAAGTTTTGCAAGGCTGTCGCCTCCTTTGCTCGGCTTTCTTTTAATAATTTTCTTTCTATATAAAGGGTTATGGTTAGGTTTGGTTTGGTTACGAGCGGATTTCCACCGGATGTCCTGCGGACGGTCGTGCGGACGAGACGTGGGACAAAAATCAAAAGGGTACGAAAAACGGAGAAAAAGGGAGGATGAGCGAGATTTTCAGGTTTTGGCCTGTCTCGCTCACCCTCTATGGCTGAGATGCCCTTTTCCCCTACCACCACGCTTTTTCGGGATGATGGATGGATTTGTGGCGGATGCCGTGTTGGACGACGTTTGGACCGTCCGCAGGATGTCCCACGGAAAATCCACGGAAGAAATTACTGGACCGGGGCGAAGATGAAGCTGGCCCGGCCTTCCCTAAAATCCGCCCGGCCCACCTTGTCCAGCTCGGTCATGACACCGAAGACGCCCATGGGCAGCTCGGCCACGCCGTAGTAGAACACGTTGAGGGGGAACCGGGGGACGACCTTCACGCCCATGACGATGGGCTCGCCCAGGGCGTCGGACAGGCCGAAGCTCCAGTAGCCGCCGGTGTCATTGTAGGTGAAGCGGATGAGGTACTGCTTCCCGTTCAGGACGATGCGGGACACGCTGTCGTTCATATCGGGGACCTCGATGATGATATAGTCCATGCTGCACCTCACTTCATGAGACCCATGCCGGCGGCGGCGGAGTACAGGATGGACCCAGACTTATTGCCGCCACCGGATGAGCCCCCGCCGGAATTAGAACCCGATCCAGAGCTGGAGCCGGAGCCCGAGCCACCCCCGCTGGACCCCTTGGATGTGCTGGCGGTCCCGGCGGAGGCAGCGGAGGCTCCGCTCTTTCCGTAGCTGTCCGGGATGGTGGCCGTTTTCGTGGCCGTGACCCGGACCTTCTTGAACTTGATGGGGATTTCCATGGCCTCCATCATGGCGTTGGTCTTAGGGATGCTGAGGCTGAGGATAGCCATGTCGGTGTAGGTCTCGGAACTGGTGGTGACGGTGATGAGCTTCTTCTGGAAGTACAGGGATTTGAGCCGCTTCACCACTTCCGCCACCCGGTCGCCCGAATTGCCGAACCGCTTGGCCCAGGTCACGGGCCTGTTGCTGACCAGCAGGGTCATGTCCAGGGTTTCCGGGGACAGGATGATGGTGTCGCTGACGGCAAAGCCGGTCTCTACCGAATACTCCGGGACGGTGGCGTCATACGCCTCGGTCGAGCTCATGAGAGCGTCGAACTCGATGCCGTCCACACTCACGGGCTGCATAGCTCTTCCCATACCCTGTCACCCCCTTGCGAATTGCAGGGCCCGAGCCATCTCGCTGGTGGAGTCGTCGGCGGCCTTGTCCATGGCCTCCGAGCTCTTCTCCTGGCCCGCCCGGTCCCCGTTGAACTGGTTGTCGATGTTGACATTCTGCGTGATGCTGACGGATTTGCTGTCATTGCCGCCGCCGACCTTGGACACGGTTTCGGGCTGCACCACGTTGGCCTGGGTCATAAACGAGAGGTCCCCGCTGAAGCCCTGGAGGAAGCTCTTGAGCTTTTCCTTCCCCGCTGCGATGCCCTGGACAAAATTGCCCAGGTCAGATACCGGCGCAATCTTCGGATTGAAGGTCATGCCGTCGTCCTTCATGGAGCCCAGCATTTCGTTCGCCTTGGTCTTGGCCGCCTTGATGCCGCCCAGCAGGTTGCCCACCATGCCGGTGACGGAGCCGCTGTTGTCTTCGAGGTTCATGCCGTCGGACATACCTGCGGCGATCTCCTCGACTGCGTTGCGGACCCGTTCCTTCCCCGCTGCGATGCCCTGGGTCATCAGGTCAATCATATCGGGCATATAGGTGTGGAAGTCACTCAGGGGGCCGTCCTCCGGCTCGGAGAAGCCGAGGAACGATTTAATCTTGTCGGCCACACCCTTGACGGCCTCTCCGACCTTGCCCACCGCCCCGGTGATGCCGTTGACGATGTTGTCCACGATGTCGGAGCCCCATTTCAGGGCTTGCTCGGGAAGGGCTGTAATCCAGTCGATGGCGGCCTGGAAGCCGTTCACGATGGCGTCTTTGATGCCAGTGACCTTTTCCACGATGACATCCCAAACGCCCTGGAAAATACCGGCGAAGAAGTCGATGACCGCCCCCCAGATGGTGGTGATGGTATCCCACGCACCGCTGAGGATGGCGACGAGCATTTCCCACGCCGCCGCAGCCATATCCTTGATGGCGTTCCAGGCCCCTTCCCAGTTGCCGGTGAAGACGTTCGCCAGGAAGTCGATGAGGGCCGATAGGTAGTCGAGGAACGGCTGGATGAGCGAGATGAGGGTATTCCATAGGATGCTGAACACGGCGATGATGGTAGAGCCCCAGGTGTCCCAGAAGGCTTTCAGGGCCCCGAAAATGGTCTGGGCCGCAGATACCAGGGCGTTCCACAGGGTCTCGCAGAGCTGCTTGATGCCTTCCCACAGCTTGGAGAAGGTTTCCATGACCTGGGCCCCATTCTCCTTCCACCAGCCGGACAGCGCACCGAAAATCTGCTTGGCCGCTCCGACGATGGCCTTCCAGATGCCCAGAAGCGTATCCTTGACCGCCTCGCCGTTCTCGGCCCACCAGTCGGACAGGGCGCCGAATATGGCCTGGGCCGCCCCCTGGAGGGTCCCCCATATCGACAGCAGGAAGTCCTTGATGGTGCTCCATGCCTTCTGGATGGTGGCCCTGGCCTCGTCAGCGTCGATGCCGGCTTTCTCAAAGAGAGCGCCTATCACGCTGTTGTCCCCATTCATGAAGGCGATGAAGTCCTGCACGATGAGGGCCAGCATAAGCACGACGGCGGCGATGGCAAATACCTTCAGGTTGACGTTGCCGAGACCCTTGCCGATGAGCTTGAGCCCGTCGGCGATCTTCTGGAAGTTGACGATGGCGAGCGTGGCCCCGATGGTCACGCCCAGAACGCCGATGATTTTCTCGGCCCCACCTATCTTGGCGGCGAAGTCATTTAGCTTCTGCACCCCGTCCCGCAATACCGTGAGGCCCTTCGCTCCGAAACTGATGACCTTTTGGAATGTGGGCATGAAGAACTGACCCACGAGGGTCTTGATTTCCTTCAGCTTGGATTGGAACTGAACGACGGTGCTCTTGTAGGAGCCGAGGCTGCGTTTACAGTCTCCGATGGCGTCTGGGCTCTGGGCGAGGATGGCGTTGTAGTTGACCTGCATCTTCGTGAGCTGATCCAGCTTCTCATAGGTGCCGGACAGCCCCATGGCTTGCATAGCTCTGGCCCTCGTGTCATCGTTCAGGACAGCGCCCAGGGCCTTGGCCGCCTCGGACTCACCCATAACAGCCTTGGTCATGTTGTTCACGGCGGCCGTCTCGTCCAGGTTGGCGAAGGAGGCGAGGTCCAGGGCCAGCGTGGTCATCTGCTTGGACAGCTCAGCGCCCTCCTGCCGGGTCATGCCGAAGCCGACCAACAAATTCTGCTGGTCGGCCAGATAGGTTTTGATGTCGTTCTTGTTCCGGCCGATGGCGTCGGAGTAGGACTGAGCCCACGCCTCCACCTCGTCGGTCATACCCTGGAAGACGACATCGAACTTATTCTGCATCTCCTCCACCTCAGATGCCACGGACACGCAATCTTTGACGAAGGATGCTGCACCAGCTACGGAGAAGGCCACGCCGATGGCGCCCAGGGCCTTGGTAGCCATGTCTTTCAGGTTCTTGACGCTGTTCTCAGCTTCGTTCTGGGACTGTTCATCAACGTCGAAGCCCAGCAGGATCATTATGTCACGGATAGTCACAGCGCATGGCTCACCTCCTCCTGTCTCGTTCTGCCTGAGCGTCGTCCGCCCTGCAACGCTCCACATCCAGCTCCATGCAGTACAGAGCATAGAGCTTCAGGGCCTCGTCCAGGGTGTAGACGTTCTTCAGCTCCCACATCGTTGCCAGTCTTGCTTTGATGAGGGAGTACATTCGGAGCTCTAACTCTCCGAACCGGGAGGCGTCGAAGTCTCCGTACTGGCTGAACTCGCCGCCATCAGGTCCTTGAACTTGGCGATGGCAGAGCCAAACTGGGCGGCGAGCTTCTTGAAAAAACCGTTGTAATTGACCTTGATGACCTCCACCGCCAGGATGAACATATCCTGGACCTCGCCACAGAACAGCTCGTTAGCCTTGTCCATGGTCAGCTTCGGGGTAGCCCCGGTCTCCGGGTCGTCATAGGCGATGTTGCCGTAGTCAACCAAGAGCTGCCGGAGCAGGGTCTCCACCACGGTGCCGGAGAGACCAGAAACGGCCCCGGCCAAAGCCGGAGCCGCCTCTTCCAGATTGAGGTCGAAAATGCTCTCCTCGTCGCCAGTGCCACCGACCAGGGACAGGAGACCGCCAGCGACGGGGGTGATGGTCTTGGTGAGCTGGCCGAAGATGTTGGCGGATTTGAAGGCGGGGAACGGCCGGATGTAGAACGTGGTGTCGCCGACCAGTACCGGAGTAGCGTCTTGCTGTTTCATCCTCTATCCCTCCCCTTACTCGCTGAGGTCGTCGGAGCCGCTGTCGAACTCCCACTCGTTGTTGTTGGTGTCCTTGCCACGGGTGCGGGTGGCGTCCTTGGTGATCCAGGCTTCCTCAGAGCTATACAGCAGACCGCCCTTCAGGTCCTTGATAAGGAGAGGAGCCTTGCCCTCCCCGGTCTCCAGGTCCCGCTTGTAGGCAGCCTGAAAAACGCTGTTGCTGTCGGAAGTCTGAAGCAGGACGCACTTGACCTTGTGGGTGCGGTCGGTGGGAAGGGCTCGGGCCACTTCCCCGTCGCACCCCACCTTCTTGGTAATGCCGTCGCCGTTCGCCTCGATGGTGATATGAGAGTCATCCGCAAAGCCGGTGACGATGTGGCTGCCAAAGGACATGGTGACGAGGCGAGGGTCATAAGTCTTAGTCATAGCTGGTTCTTACCTCCTTACAGGTTGTAGGTCAGGGTGCCCTTGATTTCTGTGAAGTGGATGGCACCGGCCAGCCGGGCCGTGAAGGTGCAGTCCGTCAGCTTGCGGGACGCCTTCTGCGAGGCGGTCAGGTTGGCGGACAGGGGGACGTGGGTGGTGAAGCCGGGGATGAGGTTCCCGTCCTCGTCGTACTCGTCGGGGGCGATGCCCTCGTAGTAGACGCCGGACTTCAGGGAGGCAATCATCTGGTTCTGGATGAGCCCGATGCCCTTGTCCGTGTAGGGGATTTTCGGGTTCGTGATAAACAGGTTCGCCACCCGGACCTGCATATCGTTCTCCAGCCAGTCCCGGAAGCGGATGGTGTCAATCCACTCGCCGGCCAGGGTCTTGCCCTGGTAGCTGATGTTCTTGGAGGCGGTCGGGATGAAGTAGCTGATATTGCCGGCCTCCAGAGCGGCAATCTTCGTACTGGTGAGCGAGGACGGGGCGACCCCGTTGATGGTCTTGTGGGCCCAGGTCTCCTTGCCGGCGTGGTAATTCAGGCATTTGGCGGTCCAGCCGACGGCAATGCACTGGTTGGCCGGGGAGACATCGGCGTCAGCCTGATCGTCGCTCTCCTTGCAGTACATACCGAAGCTGCGCTGGTAAATGGTCTGGGAAGCGGTGGCCGGCTTATACGAGGCAAAGCCGCACATCTTCTTCTGGGCCTCTGTCCACTCGATGACGGTGTTGAGCTGCTCCTCCGAGAGCCCGACAGGGCAGATGACATACCAGCCGTTCATACCCAGGAGCCCATCCAGGGTGGAAGCGAGGTCGCCATCCTCCGCCAGGGTCCCGATGAACACCTTGGACGGGGACGGGCTCTGGGAGAAGGCGATACGGGCGGCCACGCCCACGATGTCGGCGTCCTTGCCAACGGCGACGTAGCCGGTGCCCGTGACCTCCTCCAGGCTGTTGTAGACCCCCACGGCGGGGGCCTTATGGTCCGCCTTGGCCGGGGCGGGGCCGAAGATGAGAAGATTGTCGAAGCTGTTGCTGTCGATGATGGGCGATGCGATGTCGATAGAAACAGTGACAATCCGGTCGAGATTGTTTCCCATTTTCTACTTTTCCTCCTTGTTGGTGATTTCGGCCGACGTGAAGTAGCCGAGGGTTTCCTTCGCCAGCTCTTCGTTTGCCCCGCCGCTGGCAGAAGGAACGAAGACCGGTTCGATGTAGACATCCTCCGCCTCGTCCGGGTCTGTATCGGGGATGACGGGGGTATCTGGTGTGCTGGGTGTACCAGGGGTTCCGGGGGTTCCGGGGCCACCAGGGGTCTCGCCGGGGGCGGAGCTGTGCTTGATGCTGGACGGGTCCAGCATGGCGGTGTAACCGACGGCCTTCTGGGTGAAATTCATCGCCAGCTCCATGGTTGCCCGGAACTGGTAGCTGGCATCGTTGATGAGCTCCGACGTGTCGTGGGCCTCTCCGGTCAGGACGATTGAAACATCGTGCTGGTGGCACCAATTAACGGCATAGTCCGAGGCGACGAAGTTGGCGAACTCCAGCAGATCACTCAGGGCGGTGTTCTCCGCCGGTGTGATGAAGCCGGGGCGCTGCTCCACGGGGGCTCCCTTCGTGCAGAGGTCGATTTGGAGGGCCATCCTGGTGGGGTAGTAGCTGACCGTGGTGCCGTCGATGACCTTCTGAGGGGGATTGAGTGGCCGCTTCACCGAAATCGTCGTGAGGGTCACGAGAGGGGGCTTGGATTTGACCGTGTTCGGTTGCTTGGAGTGTTTGACACTGGCCTCGGAATAGAAAACGCCCAGCAGGTCGTAGATGAGACTGCGGGCTTCCTTGACATTCATCACTCTTCCTCCTTCGTGTCCCCGCCGGGGGGTTCTACGTTGTCCGGCAGCTCCCCTTCCGGGATGATGACGAACTCGGACCTGCAATGGGCCAGCATCGTGTGGTCCCACGGGAGCGCAGACACGCATTTGTACCACGACCCACGGTAAAACAGCCAGTCTCCAGGGATGCCCTGGTACTGGTCCGCTGCGGTGAGCTGGAGGTCCCCGAACGCCTTGACCCGCTTGGTGCTGCGCTCCCCCTCCGGCAGGGCCAGGAGCTCTTTGGTGGAGAGGGGCTGGACGTTGAGGAACGTGACCACATCCTCATACGGCGCCGTGGTGTAGCCGCCGGGGACATCTTCCTGGGGGCCAAACCTGCGGACGGTGTACTTGCGGCGGAAAATCTTCAGGCCGCCCATGGTCATCCTCCTCCCTTCGGCTTGATGTGGTAATTCACCGACTGGCGGAGCCGGCCGGTATCAATCAGGGGCTTGTCTGAGCCCTTCTTCCTGATGGTGGACGGAGCGTTGGGAACGAAGGAGCCTTCCTTGATGGTCTTCTGGACGATGCCCTTCATGTGGATGCCGATTTTCTTCAGGGCTTCCTCGGCGGTGCCACCACGGGCTATGGCCCTGGCCTGTTGCGCACAATGCGCTCTGATTTTGTCCTCGTTCCCATCAACGCTCTGGCGAAGGAACGGCCGGGCCGGTATGGGGTGAGCCCCACTCGTGCCCAGCTCGTTCCATAGGGCGATGTCGCACATATCGACACCTTCGTCGTCGGTGGCCTCGCCAGCCTGATAGCCGACCCTGACCTCCAGACGCTTCATCTTCTCCAGTTCGGCCAGGAACCGGCGGCCTTCCGGGGTGAGCCGGTCGTGACCGCCGCTCATCGCCTTCCCTCCCCGGAGCACCGGATGGGCATGATGACCATGCGGCGCAGGGACAGGTATTGCATACCGTAGGCCGTGAGGGTCAGCTCGGAGTCCGAGAGTGTACTGGCTGCGGAGCTGTTGAACGAGATGGAGGTTTCACCCTCCGAGTAACTGCTTACCCGAAGGGTGTCCCCGATACCGAGCTGGAGCCCGCCTTCCCCGGCAGACTGATCCTCCCCGCAGCCGGCAATCTTCATCCGGTGGGCAGCCAGGAGCGCCACGGCCTGTTCGTACAGGTTCCCGAACTGCTTCCGACTGACCATGGGGGTTGTGAGGTCAATCCACTGGAGAACCGTGGGGTCCTCGACCGAAGCGAACTCTGCGGCCAAAATGCGGAAGATGTCGAGGATGGGCACTACGGCCTTAAACTTGGCCGGGGTCCTGGCTTTAGCCATAGCTGGCCCTCCTTACTCGGCGGTGGCGGCCCGGATTTTCTCGGCCAGGGTCTCCTTGGTGTCGCCCTCCAGGATGTCCAGGCCCAGCTTCAGACACTCCTCCGTGAGCTCCTGCTTGTTCATCCGGGACAGGGGCTTCTTGCCATCGCCGGCAGGGGGCTCGCTGCCGGACTCCTCGCCGACGGTCTTCTTGGCAGGGGCCTTGACGACGGCCAGGGCCTTACGGGAGATGAGAGCTGCCACCGCAGGAGCGGTGGACAGGCTATCATCAACGTGCTTGGTCTCTTCGGGCAGGATCATCACGCTGCCGACGTGGATGACCTTCTGACTGTTGTTCTTTAGCAGCATTTCAATTTCCTCCTTCTCAGATGCCCACGATAATCATGGCGGACATGGGGTAGTAGATGACAGCGCCGGCGACACGGGCCTCGCACATGATCTCGACCTCCAGGTTCTTGTACTGGGCGGGGTGCTGGAGGAAGGGCATGGGGATTTCGGCGGACATCTTATCGGCGTCATACTTGTAGAGGATGCCGACGCCCTGGCCGGGGGTGGTGGAGCCGGCGGCCTTGGCGTAGGGGTTGGTGTCCACGCTGGTGGAGTTGAGCTCGTGACAGGCGACGATCTTGATGCCGGGAAGGTTGTCCTGGAGGTACTTCAGGACGGAGCTCTCGGTGCTCTCGATGCGCCGCAGGGACAGGGCGATGTAGACATCGGAGGGGATGCCCAGCCGGTCAGCCTTCTCGACGCCCTGGGTGGAGAGCTCCATCTGGGTCAGCCAAGACTTGACATCCTCGACGATCTCATCGGGGTCCTTCTCCAGCCAGGAGGTCTTGTTGGTCTTGGCGCCGGGGGTCAGGGTGTAGACGGGGATGTCGTTGTCATCGGACAGGATGCCCACCAGCTTGTTGGCCTTGTCGCCGACCCAGATGAGGGTATTGGTCAGCCGGTCGATGTGGTAGCGGGCGGAGTCCGCACGACGGCTGTCCAGGGACTTGCCGGCCATGCGGGAGGCCCTCATCTCCTGGACGTTGTAGCCGTAGCTGTCGCCGATGCTCTTGACGTAGCCGGTCTTCATCTCGCCCTTCACGTCCACACGGGGCAGGTCAGTGGCGTAGTTGCTGATGATTTTCGCCATGCCGGTCCGCTCGTAGCCGTAGTAGGTGAAGCTCTCGGCCCCCTCCGGCACCTCATGGGTGACGGGGAACATCTGGAGAGCGGTGAACTCGGGATACCGCTTGTCGTAAGCCTTGGACTTGATGTAGTCCAGCTCACGGGCGAAGAAGACGCTGGCATCCTCCTCGCTGTCGAACCGCATGGCGGGGGAGCTCGCCAGGGTGGACGGGATGTTGGAGGCCCGCAGCGCCCGCTCATCGGCGTAGTCATAGGTCTTGGACGGCATATTGGCGTCGTATCTCATCTTGCTCATAGTGTCTTTTCCTCCTATCTCCGATTAGTTCCCGCTGGCGGCGGGAGCCGCGTTGAGCTGGTTATACAGCTCGATGGCGGCGATGCCGTTCTGGGCCGTGGTGATGAACCGGGCGTTGATGGCGATGCCGCCGGTAGTGCCGAAGCAGCCAGCGTCGTCCCCGCTGGTAATGAGGTGGACCTGATCGCCATAGGCGGGCTCAGCCTCAGCAGCCAGCCGAGCCCAGACCCGGCCGTGACGCATGACGCTCTGAGTGGAGCTGTTGCGGACGACGATGACACCATTCATGTCCATCTCGTTGGAGCCACCGTTCATGACAACGCCCATGAACTTGTCCATGGTGCTGTCAGCCGTGGGGATGGTCACATCGGTGCCGGGGGTGGTGCCCGCCACGACGCCCATGCCGAACTTGACCTTGCCGTCCGTAGCGTCGATGCGGAAGGAGTCAACGGCGTGGTCGGTCAGGTCATAGAGGCCGCCGGCCACACCTGCGGGGGTCCTGTTGTTGTACTCAGTCCAAATGCTCATTACTCGTTACCTCCATCCATGTCCTCGATCATCTGGTTGCGCCGGGCGGTGGCACCGGCGGGCTCGGGAGCCTTCCTCGGGGCAGAGTCCGTGTTGAACATCTGCCGGCGCTGGTACTCGGTGCCCTTGCGGGCCTCCACCTCGTCACGGGCGATGGCGAAGGCGGCGTCGATGTAGACCTCACTCTGGCCGTCCAGCCGCAGGGTGGGCTTCACGGCCTTGATGATGGCCCGCTTGAGCTGGGGGATGGTCATGGCATCGGTGCCGTCCAGGTTCAACCGGTCGCCCAGGCGGAGAAGGCTGATGCGCTCCTGGACGATGGCGTCCACGGAATCGGCGTTCATGGCCTTGCCCTTGTCGCCGCCGTCGGTCTTGGCGCAGTCCTCACCGTCCTTCTTCACGGCGGGGGCGGAGTCGAAGTCGCTCTTGGCCTTCATCTGCTCGATGACCTTCAGCAGAGCGTCGATGTCGGCGTCCTGCTGAGCGATGACCTTCTTGGCGCTCTCGGTGTCCTTGGGGGCGCCGTCGGCCTTGCGCCCGTCCCGGCGGTCCTTGACCATCTTCACGGGATCGCCGCCGTCGGTGTTGCTGCCGGGGGCATCGCCGCCATCCTTCTTGGGCTCGTTGCCGTCGGTGTTGCTGTCGCCGCCGTCGGTCTTCTTGTCGGGCGGGTCGCCGCCGTCCTTCTTGGGCTCAGCGGGGGCCGGGTCGCTGCCGTCGGCCCGCCGGGCCTTGAACTGCCGGACAGCCTCGTCCATCTCCTCGGGGGTCAGATCGTACTTGGGGTCCATATTGGTTCCTCCTTCTGAATTTTCGTCCCGGCTGTCGATGTTCAGCCTGGCTTGTTCTCCGGCTCTCGCCTTATCGACGAGGGCCAAATGGTTGATGCGGATGTTCGTCTGGATAGCGTCGTAGTGCTGGCCGTTCCAGGTTCCGGGGGTCTCGTCCAGGTCGAGCGAGTAGCCCAGGGAGAGCTCTCGGAGACCAGTCTGCTTGATGATGTCCGTGTCGTGGATGATGATTTCCACACGAACGTCATCGCAGTCCGCCATGCCCTCAGACAGGATCGTGCCGATGTGCTCCCGGTCCACGTTGTCTTTGTCCACGCTTCCCGCCCGATGGGTGAGGATGACCGGCTTTCCCCGGTAGCTGGCAAGGCTGTCCTTGTCGAAGACGTGCTCCGGCAAACGCAGCTCCCTTCGGGTGCTGCCGTCGGGGTTACGGTACTCGAAGATACCCACGGACGTGACGATGGGCTTATCAATCAGATAGCCTTCCTCGGTCCAGTAGGTATCGCTGAGCGGGATGCTGTCCAGACGCTCGACACGCTTGAGAACAGGGGGTTCCACTTTGCTCGTTCCTCCTTTCTGCCTGTCCTGTTCTGCCGGGTCACGACAAAAACTTCTTCATGCTGCCTTACCCCCCTTTCCCTGCAAACGGAAGGTCGATGGTATCTATGTCAAAAACAGGCAGGGCCACACACCGGCATTGATAGTCCTGGCCGGGGTGACAGCGCCTACCTGTCTTGGCATCTACGATTGGTGGGTCGCTCCATCGGAAGCGTTTCTTGTTCAGGTGCTTGTGGCTGTCCCGGACCCGGCCGTCGCCGGAGTCCGACCACTCGTACTCCTCCACGCCGGCGTCCTCCTGCTGCTTCTTGGTCAGCTCGCCGTTGAGCTTGCCGATCTGGTCCCTTGCGATGAGGCGGGCGTGGCGTTTGCTCTTGCCGTAGACATCCTGGATTTCCCGGATGATGGACTTCGTGCTTCTGCCGTTCCTGAAGCCGTCCAGGACGATGTTCTGCATATCCCCCAGGGTGCTCTTCGGGATGGTTCTGATGAGGTTGACGTTCTGATCCACCCACCGGGTCAGAGCCTCCCGGTAGAACTCCCCCAGGTAGTAGTCGTCCAGGATGTCGATGCCGAGCGTGGCCCGGACCGCCTTCTTCCACTCCCTGATGGTGAGCTTCCGGGTGAGGTGGGCCATACGTTCCACCTTCTCCCGGAGCCCGAACCGATGGGTGCTGTTGTCCAGCTCCACACCCATGTCCAGGAAGGCCCGCTGGACGATACTGACCAAATCCCCGATGTCATCGTGGCGGGTGGCCTCCTCCCTACTGGCCGCCGCCCGTATCTCGGGCAGGTGCTTCTTGAGGGTGTCGTTCAGGAGCTTCATGTAGGCGTTTGTAATCCTCTGGTATTCCCGTTCCACGCTCACGGGGTATTGGAGGGTGGCCTTGCACCGGAGACGCTTATGGCTGCCGAAACGGGACTTGACCGCCTCCCTGGTGGCTTGCTGGTGGATGAGGTTGTTCATGGGGCTTCCTCCTACCTGACGGGTGTTGTTGGAGTATGATTGTTGGAACCTGCCTGTGAACGCATAGAGGGTTCCTGGATTTTTCCCGATGACTTCGGGTGGGTAATTTGATGAGTAAAGCAAAGCGGCCCTTGTAGGCCGCCTGAGAGCGTTTTATGAGATGGAAGACGTGAGGAGCTTCACGGACTCAGCAAACGGAGGGAAGGCAACGCCGGCGTCAATCAGAGACAGGACCTTCGCCGGTTCCATGAACTGGGCAAACTCCATTTCGTTACCATCTGCCTTCGGAGCTCCGTCGTACTCGGTGCAGAGGTAAATCTCCGAGGGCAGGTACGGCTTCGCCGCCCCGCTGGTGCTGCCGAGGTGGATGAGCTCCGTTGGGGTGATGCCGAACTCCTCCTGCGTTTCCCTGAGTGCAGCTTGCTCCGGGGTCTCTCCGGCCTCGATGTGGCCGCCGGGACCGCAGAACGTACCTTCAGTCCGGCGGAGGCCGGTGAGGATTTTCCCATCACGGACCACCAGGACCCCTACGCCCTTAACAGTTCCATCGGTGTGTTTTGGGCACGAGGATGGTTTCCGTTTGAAATCAATAAACTCATTAAACGTTTTCCCGAGTTTTTCACCGTCAACGGGATTACGACCACTATTTCCCTCGGAGTCCGATCTCGTATCACAGAACACAAGGCAGCTACGGTCTAGTGCAATGAGATAATCTTCCCCATCCCCTTGACGGACCCTTACTGCGTTATAGCCAGAATACAGAGCAAATGTACCTGCATCATCTATCTTGCTGGCACTTTTCTTTGCTAAAAGCTCGTTGTAATCAGCTATTCTTGCTCCGTCTGAAAAACACGCCTCCACAACCCTTCCACGACCCCCTTGCGAAGCATAGCCTTCCGCTGTGCCCCTTTGGGTGGAAAAGTAAATGCCGTCAGAATGGATGCCATTTCCGAGAAAGTTAAGTTCTCCATACACCGTCATATCAACAATTTCATCCGCGGAAACACCAGCCGAAACATTATCAACAACGCCACGGTAAACCTTACCAGACGGACTTCTGGAGGCGATTTCATCGAACTCTTCCCTGCTTACTACTGTAGGTTTACCGTTCAAGCCAAGGGTCTGGACCATGTGTTGGGTACGACTTGCGGTGTTAAGGGAACTGTCGATACTCTGTGTATAACTTTCCGAAGCAAATGCGGCAGCCTCCTCCATCGTCATGTTCATGAACCTTTGCTGCGACGCTGGGCAGGATTGGAACCGTTCCGCCGATTTTTCGTAATAGCTGTCAATGGCCTTCTTGGCTTCCTCCACGGCAGTCCCAGCGTCCACGAACTTTTTTGCTTCCGAAAACGGGACGCCGCTGGTTATAAGGTACGAAGCTGCCATGCTCTCAGAAGAAATCGCTATCTTCTCAAGATCGCTATATTCGTGCTTGTACTGGGTTCCACTTCCTCCGCCAGGAGCGCCGCCTGATAATCCTCTGACGCCTGAGCTACTGGAGCTACCGCCAGATTTCTTTTGGGACTTTGCTGACGGAAACGATTTGCCCTGGAGATTAGGAGGTCCACCAATCACTTGTCCGCCTTCACCCAACAAAACATGAGTGCCTTGAATTGTTATCCAATCGGCCTTTGGCCCTGCGTCCATTCTGACACCATCCACATTCCCCTTGGTTCTATACCAGATACCGTCCTGGTTGGCCTTGGAAGGCTCAGGAACAGGCGGAAGGTCAGCTTCCGGTGTAGATGGTTGGTCCTCCATCAGATCTATCGTGGTATCGTCCTGGGGCTCCAGAAGCAGCTCTTCCGGCGGTATGCCGTCCAGGATGTCTTCCACCTGGAACTCTCCGCTGTCTGCCAGGGCCCCACGGACCTCGGACGGGTCGAGAGATTGCAACCCTACATAAATCTGGGCGGTCTGCGCTTTGACGTAGGAGGTATCGGCCTTGGTCTTGTCCACCGTGGCCTTCTCCGTGTCGCTCATGGTCCAGAGCGGGTTGAACTTCAGCTCGTAGTCCGGCTCCTCCTCGATTTCCCCGCTGGCCCTGCCCGCTATGAAGATGACATCCAGCAGGTTCAGCAGAACCGGGCGAACCGTGAGCCGCTGGAGGCGACCGACGAAGCTGTACCAGTTTTCCATGTCACTCTCTCCGGTGGAGTTTTCCCCGGCGGGGGCCCGACCGAAGAGGATGGTCTGCGGGATGTTCGTCAGGGCAGACAGCATATTGCAGGTGGCGTCGATGACATCCTTGACCCCGGAGAACTGGAACGTCTGGAAGCCATAGTCCTCTCCGTCAGCGTCAATGGCGATGGTGTTCATCATGCCACGGGCGAGGTCGATGAGCTCCAGGCGCTTCAGGGCTTGGTTTTCGCCGAGCGCGGAGGCAAGGAGCTGGGCCAGACCCTTCATCTTGTAGACAGCCTGGACGCTGCGCTCCAGCAGCTTCGGGCCGTTGCTGTGCGCCGTGATGGTATCCTGGATGGCCCGACGGAGGCGGATGTACTCCGGGGTGCCCCAGTACCGGTAATTCTCGTTGCCCACACTCTCAGGGACCACGCCGTTGCGGAAGACCAGACACCGGCTGGCATGGACCCGGAACGTACCGTAGATACTGGAGACATCGTAGAACTGGGGCTGCATGAAGCCGCCGCCCCTGCGCCGCCCCCGGTAGTTTCTGATGTCCCCGGCATACAGGCTGTTGTAGTCGGGCCAGACCACGGGACGCTCGAAGACGTGCAGCTCGTCGATGCTGCGGATGTTCTTCCAGTTGAGCGGTTCCTCCAGGCCCCGGCCATCATCAATCAGCATGACGATGATGGAGCCGCCGTAGAGCCGTGACCACTTCATGGCGGTGGCGGCGTGTTCCTCCCACCGCAGATCGTCCAGGGACCGGGAGACGAACTTCTCGATGTCCGGGTTGTTCAACCCCAGGTCAAAGCCTTGCTTCAGGGCCTCCTCCGCCGGGGCGTCGATGATTTTCGTGAACAGGCCGTTATCGGTGTAGAGGGTGGTCAGCTCCATATCAGGCGTGACGAGCTCCCGCTGAAAGCGGTAGCCCTCCGAGGCATCCTGGCTGGTCCCCCATTTGTTCATCAGGTTGACGTAGCCATCCTGACGGATTTCGTTGCTCATGCAATAAGCCCTCCAATATCGAATACGTTTTCAATTTCCGTAAACGCTGAACTGGTAGCATCCACCATATCCTTGAACTTGCTGGCAGGGAAGCTCTCAAGCTGGGCAAAATACTCTTCATTCCAGTCACCTATGACGACATAGAAATTACCCGCTTGCCATTGTGCGGCAACGGGCTCAGCTCGGGCTTCCTTACTACCGCTCTCGGCGATGGCGCAGACATCGTACCCGGCCATGAACTTGATGTAGCTCTGGGCCTGATCCTTACCGGCCTGGCCGGGGTCCTGCGGGAGCCTGACCCGAACCCGCTTGTACCGGGCGATGTCCATGGCTGCTGTCATTCTCACGGTTTTGCGGACATCGGCGGCAGAGAGGCGAAGATTGATAACATCTGCAATCACATAACTGCCATCCTGTCTTTTACCCATTAGAACGCCAGCGGTGTAGGCTGGGTCGCCTCCCTCATCCTCTGAGGTAGCTGCGAGGTCCCAGGCCCGCACCCACTTCACAACATCCTGCGGGACATTCGGAAGCATATCCTTGACCTGTGTTCGTTTGAAGAACAGGCCGGCGGCGGGCTTAATTTTCCAGTTGCCATGGAGGAGCCGTTCCTGCTCCACGAGGGCCAGGGCCTTCAGGTTGGCGAGGTATCCGGGGTCTTGCTTCAGCAGTATCTTATTGTCGTAGACGGAGCTTGCGATGAACGTGACACTCTTCGGTTCATGCAGCTCCTCCTCCGTTACGAGATTGAACTGCTCAACCAGCTCCGATTTACTATCTGCCCAGTGGATGATATTGTTGCGGCGGATCATCCATCTAATCTTGCCGCTGCGTTCCGGGATAGGGTATCCGGTCTTCTGGTCAATCCACCATTCAATGAACGTAGCGACCCAACTGTCGGCATCTGGGTTGCAGGTGGCCCGGACAAAGGGCTTCACACCGCAGACGGAGCGGTTTCGGGAGAGCATATAGAAAAACTGGTGTTCAGTGAAGTGGGTGAGCTCGTCGAAGCACAATCCGCAAATCTGGCTTCCCTGATAATCGTACAGCTCATCGTCGCTGCCAATGTGTTTGAACAGCACCCTTGATGTGATATACCCACGTTTATCGGTAAAGCGCCACTCTCCGTTGGATATTCTGGACTGTGCGCCCCGTATCCCGTAGTACATATCAAGCGTCTCGTCCCATAGGCCGCCTGGAGAGAATACCTGTTTGTAGGTCTTTCTGAACACTGTGCAGTTATATCCCCTGACATTCTTATACCGAAGGGCGGACAGGAGCAAGCCGTAGGTCTTTCCTCCGCCGGCTGCTCCACCGTAGACTACTATATCTGCGGAAGATGCAAGGAACCGCTCCTGCGGCCCAGCCTGTGGCCTGAGTATCCGTGCAGCCATGGTCATTCACCGCCCTTTTCGATTTCCGGAATATAGATGATGGTGTCCTCCGCTTCCTCACCATCGTCCCCGGCTCCAAGAGGAGCCAGCATACCAATGTCTCTTCTTGCAGAGGCTTCCATCGAAGAGATGCGAGCCTTGCTCTCTCGTTCCTTGAGCTTCTGGTCCGGGCGGAAGCCGCCGTAGTCCATCAGGGCTTTGTAGGCCGAGACATCCCCGCTGGCCGCCCTCATCATCATGGCAACGGTAAGGCCGGTCATGTTGGTGCGATCTTCTTCATCAAATCCGAGCTCCTCCAGCTTCTCATCGAGCTTGCCCGTGGCGGCCATGTCCAGGACGTATCGGATGGCCTGTCGAGCGTCCCGTTTCTTACGTCTGGACGCCCCGCTCTTCTTCCCGCCGGCAGCCCCCCGCTTTTTCGCTTCTTCCTTGGTTCGGACCGGTTGTAGGTTCTGAGGATTACCCTTCGGGTTAGCCACATCACCACCTCTCTTCTGCGGACATGAAAAGGCCCCTCATGGATGCCCATGAGAGGCCGTAGAAACGTCGATATTCACATGGATGTAGAGTTATCCATACAGCTCAGTGAGAACCGTAACGCCCTCCTGAATGGCCGTGGGGATGTCGGTTCCAATGGAGATATAGAACGCCGGGTGTACCATGCACTCGTAGGCTTTGGTCATGGCGCTGCGCTGAGCCTTCGTGATGCCCAGGCGGAAGTCCTTGGCGATGGACAGGGCCTTCTTCATATCCCCATCGGACACCAGTCCCCGAACGATGTCGGTCTTCTTAATCGGCTCTGCCACGTTGGCCCCTCCCCTCAGTAGTACCGCTTCTTGCCGGCGGCGAAGGGTTTGTACTGGGCCTCTTCTCGCCGGCTCATGTGACCCTCCGCCCGCTCAGACTCCACAAACTGCCCCCAGTCCCCATCATCAAACAGGCTGGTTTGGTGGGGAGTGAGGGCAGCTTGCTCGTCCCTTATCATGTCGATCTTGGTCTTGCCCATCATCTTCCCCGTGCGGGTGTGAACGTCGTACACCCAATCGGGGAGCTGGCAGGTGGCGTGGAGCTCGTTGAAGTCGAACTCCTTGATTTCCTCGGGGCTGAGGTTCCGGTCCGGGCACATGAAGTTGCAAGTAACGTAGTCGGCGTCCCGGTTCTTCCGGGCCATGCAGAGGAGCGTGACGGCCTTGGCGATGAAGAGCCAGTTGTCGCCCTTCTTGCCGTTCACGAACTCGTCCGCCTGTTGCAGGGCGATGATTTCCTTGGTGATGATGCCGTAGCAATCCTCGGCGGACACGGTGAGCAGCCGCTTCCACAGGTAGGTGCGGAACTTCGGGTGCATCTCCGCTGCGGCATATGCTGCGTGGTACACATCCGCCCGCCGGATCGCCTTCTGCAACATCGATGAGATGTCGTACAGATTGTATCCATGCGTCGTGGTCAATTCCATATCTTCGGCCTCCATTTCTTTGGTTTCATACGGATTTGTGGGATTTTCCGTAACTTTATTGTCCCACATGAGGCGGCCGAACGTCAATCGAATTGTGACCATTTAACAATTTGTTCACGGGCTCACAGGTACTCTCCGAATACGGTACTGCTGGAGTCCATCAGCTTCGTGAATCTGAGCTTACCGTTCCGGCTGAACCTTGCCATGGCAGGGACCCCCTGGATGAACCGGGGGGCCAACGTGTTGGAGTAGGAGCCGATGTTGTCAAACAGGACGTAATCCCCGACGCTCAGGGGGCCGGAGTACCCGTCGGCAAACTTGTCGGGCTCCAGGCAGGTACAGCCATACATGGCGGCGTCCTCCACATGGCCTTCCCCGCTGCTGATGACGTAGAACGGGAACTGCTTGCCGGAGTCACCTATCATCGTGACATCCAGGCTCTTGCCGTCCAGGGTACAGACGGTCTTCCCGGCCACGGTCTTGATGTCGGTGACGGTCGTGAGGTAGGACTGGGCGTTGGAGATGATCGGCGTACCAGGCTCGACAATGACGGTAGGCATATCCTCGTCGGAGAAGAGCTGCGACAGCTCATCGTACAGACAGTCGGCATAGTCCTGGAAGCTGGGGATGTAACCATTGAACTGTGCGGCCAGGGCCGGGTTCATCGGGCCGTACATATTCCCGCCGAAGTCGATGTACTTAGCTCCGAGCTGCTTGGCGATCCGGGCCATCTTCTCAGCCTTCTCCCTCCACAAGCTCAGGGCCCGGCTCTTCGTGATGTGACAGTGGATGCCCGTGATTTCGATGTGTTTGAGCGAGGACAACTCCTCCAGGGTATTTGTATTGACCTCGATCCCGAAGCGGGAGAACTCGGCCCCAGACAGCCGGAGATTGACCCGGATGCCCACCTGGATGTCCAGGCCCATGAGGTCGGCGTGGGCATCCAGGTCTCGGAGCTCCGTCAGGTTCTCCACGTTCACGATGCCCCCGTGGGCGGCCAGCTCCACCTTGCCCACGACATCCCGGATGACGCCGTTGTAGATGATTTTGCTGTCATCCACGAACGTGCGGGCGTGGGCCAGCTCCATGGGCGAAACGACCTCCGCATAGCCGCCCTCCTGGTGGACCATACGGAGGACATCTTTGGCGTAGTTGGTCTTGTAGGAGTATCCCAGGATGAACCTGTCGAACCGGCTGAAGAAGGCCCGGTTCATGGCGTCGATGTTATCCTTGAGGATTTCCTCGCTGACGATGTAAAGAGGCGTGAACGGAACCCTACCTCTTGACTCCAATTCGTGCAATATTTTTTCGATAGTCGTACTCATAATACACTCCCCATTTATTGTGCATGGCAATCGTCATGTCGATGTGCTCTCGTCTGGCCTCGGCGGACCCGGCGTTGGTGTCCATCAGGGCCGTGGTACAGTAATACTTCGGCAGCAGGATGATACGGTTCAGGAGGAGCTCCTGCATAGCCATGTCAATATCGCTGGTGGCCGGGTCCTCCTCATTCAGCTTGGCCTTGAAGCCGGCCTTGTTCACCCATCGGATGTGTCCCGGCATACCCTTGAAGCCAAACTCCCGGTCGTAGATGTAGGATGCGTAGTTGGGGTTGTCGAAGGCGAGCCCCAGGCCCAGGTCCGAGAGGAGCTGCCCGATGCGCTCGCACTCCATGGTGGCAGTCTCCACGTCCGGGTTCCCGTCGCTATCCACGATGGGATACCGCTTATCGTTCCGGTAGCACATGACCTTCACGTCGTCATCCACGATGCAGATGACATCCTCCGGCGTGTTCTCGATAATCCAGTAGAAGGTGGTCATGAAATCGTGGACAGCACCCGCCGGGATGATGAGCAGGTCCTCTACCCCGGCGGCCCGGTACTTCTCGGCCTGTTCCTCCCTGACGACATAGGTGCAGTATTCAAACAGGTTCTTGGTCATGATGGCATCCCACCGGCTCATGGACATACAGTAGATGCCGAAGTTCTCCGGCTTCTCAGCGGTAGTAGTGGGCGTCATAGTATTTCACCATCTTCAGTCCGTAGTCAAAGGAGACGTTCGTGTCGATAGGTTCGCCGAGGAGCTGCTTACAGCGCAGGTAGACCAGATCGGCGCCTGCCTTGGCGATGAAGGGGATGGTGGCACTGATGCGGGGGTTGCACTCCAGCAGGCGGGGCGCGCCGTCCCTGTCCTCCTTGAACTCG
>ERZ777011.569-NODE-569-length-55163-cov-18.766422_pt1 | contig 55163 bp, 44 predicted proteins | sample MGYA00374964_ERZ777011 | MGnify/ENA primary metagenome ERZ777011 (study PRJEB29310, sample SAMD00008975) | mouse gut metagenome | study: EMG produced TPA metagenomics assembly of the Metagenome analysis of fecal microbiota from mouse which was promoted...
ACTACAAGATACGCATAACGCTTCTTATTTTTCCAAAATGTCGTGACTGGATACTCCCAATCATTCGCAAAGATACAACTTTTTATGGCTCGTGTCAATAGCTTGTGCAAAAATAAGTTTGGTTTGGTCATAGATATATACATCTATGACCAAACCAATAAATATATGCTGGGCAAAAGAGAAAAGCCATGTAAAAAATTGCACATTTCGTTTTATGCCCCATATTTACATTCTACCTTTTGTCAAACATCATCAAACTATTCATAAAATCATCAGCGATAAAATGTCGCATGTTAGTGAAATAATGTTCGGCTCTCTAAACGATGCCCCTGCCGTTTCACACTCTATTTTGGCGGCTATGAAAATTTCCTTAATTTTGCATTGTGGAAACTATCACCAATAATATATGCAGATATGTGGCTTCGCTTGACGAGCGTAAACACCGCCGCAAGGAAGGAGCCTTTAAAGCCGAGGGCACAAAATGCGTTCTTGACACCCTCCCCCATTTCAGCCTTCGTGCTCTCTATGCCACCGAAGAATGGCTCATAGAGCATCCCGAGGCATCAACACCTCTGTCAGTCAAGGCGTCACGCGCCGACCTGCGCAGGATGTCCTCACTCACTACTCCTGCCGATGTCATCGCAGTCTACGACATACCACAGCGGACTCTCGACCCCGGCTGTGCCTCATCAGCCCTCGTTCTCGCCCTCGACACCATCCAGGACCCCGGAAACCTCGGCACCATCATACGCGTAGCCGACTGGTACGGAATCACCGACATAATATGCTCGCGCGAGACAGCCGACTGCTACTCCCCAAAAGTAATACAAGCCACAATGGGCTCAATATCACGCGTCTCAGTCCATTATTGCGATCTACCGTCCACCATACAGGAGATGAACCCGCCGCATGTCTACGGCACGTTTCTCAACGGAGACGATATCGACACAGCCCCCCTCTCCGACTGCGGCATCATCATCATAGGCAATGAAGGCAACGGCATATCACACCCTGTGGCATCCACCGTAACCTCACGCCTCACCATTCCGTCATTCCCTCCCGACCGTCCCACAGGCGAGTCGCTCAACGCGGCAATAGCCACAGCCATAACTATCTCTAAATTCCGTTCAAAACGATGAAAGCCGTCAAGACAGCATGGTTCTGCAACAGCTGCGGAGCCGAATCACCGAAATGGTCAGGACGTTGCCCGGCCTGTGGAGAATGGAACACAATGGTCGAAGAAAAAATACGCCCCGAAAAGAAGTCTCGTACACTCGGACCCTCCTCCGGCTCACGCATATCCTCGCCTGTGCCTGTCTCGGAAATAGCCAGCGACGAAGAGCCCCGCATCAAGATGCCATCCTCAGAACTCAACCGCGTCCTGGGCGGAGGTCTCGTTCCCGGAAGCATCATACTCATCGGCGGAGAACCCGGCATAGGCAAATCAACCCTCGTGCTACAGAACATCCTATCCATCAAGTCGCGCACCATACTCTACGTGTCAGGCGAGGAGAGCGCGAAACAGATCAAGATGAGAGCCGACCGCATAGGGCGTCCGAGCGAAAACGTGTTCATTGTCTGCGATACATCCCTGCAAAATATCGAAGAACATATCTCCAACATCCAACCGGGGCTCGTGATCATCGATTCCATCCAGACCATCGCCTCCGACGATCTTGAATCCGTGGCAGGAAGCGTATCCCAGGTCCGCGAATGCGCCTCACGCCTCCTAAAATACGCCAAGGAGTCCTCCGTCCCCATAATGCTCATCGGCCACATCACCAAGGACGGCAACCTCGCAGGACCCAAAGTGCTCGAACACATCGTTGATGCCGTGTTACACTTCGAAGGTGACGGACAACACATATACCGTCTGCTCCGTGCCATCAAAAACCGCTTCGGCTCCACATCCGAGCTTGGCATCTACGAAATGTGCCAGCGCGGACTGCGCGAAGTCAAGAACCCCTCCGAGATGCTTCTCTCCACCCACACCGACGGCGAGGACCTCTCGGGAATATCCATCGGCGTGACCATGGAAGGGATCCGCTCATTCCTCATCGAAGTCCAGGCCCTCGTTTCTACAGCAGCATACGGCACCCCGCAGCGTTCGGTCAACGGATTCGACTCCAAACGTATGAACATGCTCCTTGCTGTCCTCGAAAAACGTGCCGGATTCAAGCTCGCAGCCAAAGACGTGTTCCTCAACATAGCCGGTGGCCTTAAAGTCAACGATCCGGCTCTCGATCTTGCGGTGATATGCTCAGTGCTCTCAAGCAATATCGATATCCCCATACCACACACCACATGCATCACAGGCGAAGTAGGGCTATCAGGTGAAATCCGTCCTGTAGGGCGCATAGAGCAGCGCATACGTGAGGCTGAAAAGCTCGGCATGGACACCATTCTCATTCCGCGAGGCAATCTCAAAGGCATCGACACCTCCTCGTTCAGCATACGTATGATCGAAATTGCCAAAGTAGAGGAAGCCCTGCGGACTCTCTTCGCCTGACAGCAGCTCTCACCTGCCCTCATTTTCCCTCCCTCGATCTTTTCGCTATTCACTCTCTTGCGAAAGTTGAATAAATTAGCTAATTTTGCCACCGAAAAAACAACCCAATATCTAATTTAAGGTAAAAATGAGAAAGAACATCGTTGCAGGCAACTGGAAGATGAACACCACCCTGCCCGAAGGCATCAAGCTCGCCGAGGAGGTAAACGCCGCCCTCGCTGCCGCCACACCCAAGTGCGACGTAATCATCTGCGTCCCCTTCACTCACCTCGCATCCATCAACAACGTCATCGACAAGAATAAGCTCGGCCTCGGAGCCGAGAACTGTGCCGACCACAAGAGCGGCGCATACACCGGCGAAGTGTCCGCACCCATGGTAGCCTCGACCGGAGCAAACTACGTGATCCTCGGTCACTCAGAGCGTCGCCAGTATTACGGCGAGACATCCGAGACTCTCCGCGAGAAAGTTCGCCTCGCTCTCGACAACAGCCTCACCCCCATCTTCTGCATAGGCGAAGTGCTTGAGGAGCGTGAGAACGGCACATTCTTCGACGTAGTGAAGGCTCAGATCGAAGAAGGTCTCTTCAACCTTTCAGCAGAGGAGTTCGGCAAGATCATCCTCGCCTACGAACCCGTATGGGCGATCGGCACAGGCAAGACCGCAACCGACGACCAGGCTCAGGAGATGCACGCTTTCATCCGCAAGACCATCGCCGACAAATACGGATGCGAAGTTGCCGACAACACCTCAATCCTATATGGCGGCAGCTGCAAGCCCTCCAATGCAAAGGAACTTTTCGCAAAACCCGACGTTGACGGCGGTCTCATCGGTGGCGCAGCCCTCCAGGCCGAGTCATTCATGGGCATAGTCAACGCATTCTGACACATAACTGTCCAATAACAATTGCAGAGGTGCCGCACTATGGTCGCACCTCTGCAATTCACCACCGTAACCTCCTCATCTCGCCTCACCGTCAAATCAAAATCTTACCACCCCGCACCCCCACTATGCGCCTACTCCCCATAGCGTTATGCCTCACAGTCATCTCTGCCGCTACCGTGTGCGCCGAGGAGACAGCCGTCGCCGTCACCATTGTCGACCACATCACAGCCGGGACATCCAATGTCATCAACCAGCCCGAGGCTCTGCTCAAGCGTCTTATGCCCATAGTCGACTCCGACAACGAGGAATCGACCCACGATGAGCACTCACGCCCCATAGGCGGACGCATGGCAGGCTACAGGGTACAGGTGTTCAGCGACAACAACGTGCGCACAGCCAAGGCTGAGGCAGCATCAAAACAGAGGATCATCTCCGCCCGATTCCCGCAGTACCAGACATATGTGCGCTACACATCCCCATATTGGAGGCTTAAGGTAGGCGACTTCCGCACACAGCAGGAAGCCAACGATGCCGCCGACGAGCTACGCAAGGCATTCCCTGCCTACAGCAAGGAGATACGCGTTGTACGCGATCGCATAAGCCTCCCCAACGACTAAACACCATCACAATATCTTGCCATGAGCTCCACAACAGGTCTGTCTGAAGAAACTATCGAAGAGATAGCTCGTCACTACGCCGCAATCATCTCTCTTTTAGGAGAGGACATAACCCGCGAAGGGCTCGTCAGGACCCCGATGCGCGCCGCCAAAGCTATGGCCTTTGCCACACGAGGCTACCGACAGGACCCCGATGTCATAATCAATGACGCCATATTCACCCACGAAGGGTCCAATATGGTAATAGTCCGCGACATAGAGTTCTACTCTCTCTGCGAGCACCACATACTACCGTTCTTCGGCAAAGTCTCCATCGGATACATCCCCGACGGACGCACCATAGGGCTCAGCAAACTTGCCAGGCTTGTGGATTTCTATGCCCGACGCCTACAGGTGCAGGAACGTCTCACAGCGCAGATATGCGACATAGTGATGAAGAAGCTCGGAGCCAAAGGTGTCATTGTGGCATGCACTGCCGACCATCTCTGCATGAAGATGCGCGGTGTCGAGAAACAGCTCCCCGCAACCACCACAGTCGAGACCGCCGGAGCATTCACCGAATCAACCACCCTTCGCGAAGAATTCTTCAACGCAATCGCTTCAGGGAAATAACCTGCATCCTCCAGCACAACCTTACCATCCCCCTCTCCCATTCACTTATTTTTAGTAAAATTCATTCGGTCCACACCCTTTTGGCACAAGGATGTGTTAAACCCCCACACCCTTTGATCAAATAGAGTTAAAGCTATTGCGGGAAGCTGTCCGATACACTAATTTTGTATCACCAAAAGAAACGTACACAGCCAATAATAAGCAACTTCAACAGACAAAAACCAATCACTAATCTAAATCTGACTCCTAAAACATTTTACTTTTTCCATCAACACCTAATGATTGAGATGTATAAAGACACAAAGCATACCGATAATTAGAATTGATGATTATAATTACGGGACACCTTCCGCGCGATGCAGAGGGTGTCCCATTATTTCATTTCCACTGTCCTTATCTCAGCTTAAGCCCGACCACATTCTCGACATGCTGCGTATGGGGGAACATATCCACCGGCTGGACCGCCTCCACGTCATACTTCTCATGAAGCAAAGCCAGGTCACGCGCCTGAGTGGCAGGATTGCAACTCACATAGACTATCCTCTCGGGAGCAGCATTAAGTATCACATTCACCACATCCTCATGCATACCCGCACGAGGAGGGTCCACTATCATCACATCCGGACGTCCATGCTCTGCAATGAATTCGGAAGTGAGCACATTCTTCATGTCTCCGGCATAGAACTCAGTGTTATCCAGCCCATTGACACCGGCGTTTATCTTGGCGTCCTCTATTGCCTCAGGCACATACTCAACCCCCACCACATGGCGGCATCCACGAGCAAGGAAAAGAGCTATCGTACCGGTCCCCGTATAGAGGTCATACACCAGCTCGTCACCCTTAAGCTTTGCAAACTCCCTCGCCACGCTGTACAGGCGGTAGGCCTGGCGTGAGTTGGTCTGATAGAACGATTTCGGACCTATCCTGAATCGCAGCCCTTCCATCTCCTCCTCGATGTACTCTCGCCCCTTGTAGCACACAATGTTGAGGTCACCGATAGTATCGTTCACCTTGGTGTTGACCACATACTGTAGCGACGTTATCTCAGGAAACTCCGATGCCACAGCATCCATAAGCATCCCTATCTTCTCCTGGTCGTCCTCGCCCACCTGCATCACCACCATCACCTCTCCGGTCGATGCGATGCGTATCATAAGAGTGCGGAGGAATCCGCGGTTCTCCCTCAGGTCATAGAACTCCAGCCCTTTCTCCTTGCCGAACCCCTTGATGAACCGGCGTATACGGTTCCCCAAATCATCCTGCAAATGGCAGGCGTTGATATCGAGCACTTTGTCAAAAGCCCCTGGGATATGAAAACCAGCGGCACGGCGGTCAGGGAACTCCTCTCCCGAGCGCAACTGGTCAAATGTCAGCCACATCTTTGAGGAGAACGTATACTCCATCTTATTACGGTATTCCCATATACTCTCAGATCCGAGTATCGGAGTGATCTCAGGGAACGGTATCTTGGCAATCCTTTCAAGAGCATCCTTCACCTGTTTCTGCTTGCACTGTAGCTGAAACTCATACGGCAGATGCTGCCAGCGGCATCCGCCGCATATCCCGAAATGCTCGCAGCGCGGAGTCTCCCTGATAGCCGAAGGCTTGATCATGCGCTCTATATGCCCCTCGGCATAACTGCTTTTCTTGCGGTCGAGCTTTACATCCGCCACATCTCCGGGAGCCCCGAACGGCACAAACACCACCATATCGTTGACACGTGCCAGAGCATTCCCCTCTGCCGCCACATCAATTATCTCCACCCCCTCAAGCACAGGGAGTTCCTTACGTTTTCTGCTCATTTATGATAATGATTTATTTGATTTCAATATTCTCAGTAGACTCCAAAACCCTATACACAGTATCACCAAGCACTCCTTGTGACACCGCCGGCTTTAGCGTGCTACGAAGCCTGTACACCCCTAAGCGAAATAGATCCGGTCTCCTCAGAAAAAATTTCGCCGGCAACAGCCTTTTTTCAGCCATTATCCGACGAGAATGCACAGTTTTATCTACCGCAAAAGTATAAAATAGGCAATACTCCGCCAACCTATTTATATTAAATTTAATTATTTTTAACCATATCTTCACCGCCATTTCCAACAAAAAATAATTCCTCATCACATGCCGGTATATTGGAAAAAATTTATTACCTTTGTGGGTAAATTTGTCGTAAAAAACATCACAATTTCAATTATAACGATGATTGAAGCAGACCGTATCATTAAGATAGACATAGAAAATGAAATGAAGAGTGCCTACATCGACTACTCAATGTCGGTGATTGTGTCGCGTGCCCTCCCCGATGTGCGCGACGGCCTGAAGCCCGTCCACAGGCGTGTGCTCTTCGGCATGAACGAGATGGGCAACACTTCCGATAAACCTCACAAGAAATCAGCCAACTGCGTCGGCGAGGTCATGGGTAAATATCACCCCCACGGCGACTCGTCGATCTACGGCACCGTAGTGCGTCTCGCTCAGCCATGGGCAATGAGATACTGCCTCGTCGACGGACACGGCAACTTCGGTTCGGTCGACGGTGACGGCGCAGCCGCCATGCGTTACACCGAGGTGCGCCTCGCTCGTCTCGGTGAAGAGATGCTCTCCGATATCGACTCCGACACTGTTGATTTCCAGCCCAACTATGACAACTCACGGCAGGAGCCTGTGGTACTCCCCACTCGCTTCCCCAACCTTCTCGTCAACGGAGCGTCAGGCATCGCGGTAGGTATGGCAACCAACATGCCAACCCATAACCTCGCCGAATCGGTCAACGCTTGTATCGCATATCTTGAACAGCCCGAAATCGACATTCCGGAGCTGATGAAATACATCCCCGCACCCGACTTCCCCACCGGAGGCACCATCTACGGCTACAACGGTGTGAAGGAAGCCTATGAGACCGGACGCGGACGCATCCTGATTCGTGCGAAAGCCGAAATCGAGGCGGAGGACAACCATGAGAACATCATCGTCACCGAAATCCCTTACAACGTCAACAAAGCCGAACTCATATCCTATATAGCTGACCTCGTCACTGAAAAGAAACTCGACGGCATCGCCGACATCAACGACGAGAGCAACTACAAGGGAATGCGCATAGTCATCAAGCTCAAGAGCGACGCCAACTCCAACGTGGTCCTCAACAAGCTCTACAAGATGACCCAGATGCAGGCATCCTTCAGCGTGAACAATGTCGCGCTCGTAAACGGCCGCCCCAAGACACTCAACCTCAAGGAGCTCATCAGCGAGTTCGTAGCTCACCGCCACGAGGTGGTGATACGACGCACCAAGTTCGACCTCAGGAAAGCCCAGGAGCGGGCACACATCCTGGAGGGACTCATCATCGCATCACAGAACATCGACGAGGTGATCAAGATTATCCGCGCCGCCGCCGACACCAACGAGGCCCGCGAGAGGCTTAAGGAACGCTTCGCACTCACCGATCCGCAGACCGCTGCAATCGTTGAAATGCGTCTGCGCCAGCTCACAGGTCTCGAACAGGACAAGCTACAGGCCGATTACGAGGCTCTTGAAAAAGAGATCGCACGCCTCGAACTCATCCTTTCCGACGACTCAGTGTGCCGTGCAGTGATAAGGGACGAACTTATCGAGATCCGCGACAAGTACAGCGAGCCGCGCCGCACCAACATCGACTACACCGCAGGCGACTTCAACGCCGAGGACTTCTATGCCGACGACGATATGATCATCACCATATCCCACCGCGGCTACATCAAGCGCACTCAGCTCAGCGAATTCCGCGCACAGAACCGTGGCGGAGTGGGAGCAAAGGGGTCTGACACCCGCGACGAGGATTTCATCGAGCACATCTACCCCGCATCGATGCACAATTACATGCTTTTCTTCACTCAGAAAGGCCGCTGCTACTGGCTCAAAGTCTACGAGATTCCCGAAGGAGCGAAAAACTCAAAAGGCCGTGCCATACAGAACATGCTCAACATCGAGCCCGACGACGCTATCAAGGCATTCATCTGCACCAAGAACCTTGGGGACGAGGAATTCGTTAACACCCACAATCTCGTGTTCGCCACCAAGAAAGGCGTTATCAAAAAGACAAGCCTCAAAGCCTACTCTCGCCCGCGCGCCAAGGGAGTCAACGCCATAATAATACGTGAAGGCGACGAACTTCTCAGCGTGGAAATGACCGACGGCAACAGTGAAATACTCATGGCAAACCGCAACGGACGTGCCATCAGGTTCCACGAAAGCAAGGTCCGCGAGATGGGACGCATGTCAACCGGTGTCCGCGGCATGGCTCTCGACGGAGACGACGACGAAGTGGTAGGGCTCATATGCATGCCTGCCGACACCATTAACAATGTAATGGTGCTCAGCGAACGTGGCTACGGCAAGCGCACTGCTCTCGACGTTGACGTAGAAGTCGATGGAAACACCGAGCGTGTCCCCGTCTACCGCATCACCAACCGTGGAGGCAAGGGCGTACGCACAATGAACATCACCGAACGCACCGGCAAGCTTGTTGCCATCGTGAGCGTCAACGACGGAAACGACCTCGTGATCATCAACAAGAGCGGTATCACCCTCCGCATCCATGTCAGCGACATCAAGGTGCAGGGAAGAGCCACACAGGGCGTGCGCATCATCAACCTCGACAAGCGTGGCGACTCAATCGCATCGGTATGCTGCGTCGATTCCGATCCCGAAGAGGAAGTGACCGAAGTCGAAGCTCAGGACGAACTCCTCGAAGACCTTATCGACGATACCACCGTCGAAGAGATCGACGAGGCTGAGGAAATCGACGATGAGGAGACCTCTGCTTCCGATGACGAATCCGAAGAATAAATTTCCACTCTCCAAAACTGAATTCTTAATATATCTACTCAATTCTAATAACCCTACTATTATGAAAAAGATCTGCGTCCTGACACTCGGCATCATCGCCGCAGCGTCCATGTCAGCCCAGACTGCCACCGTCAAGGAGGCTGAGAAAGCTTTTAAGGGTGTTAACTCTTATAGCAGCTATCAGAATGCCGTAAAGACCATCACTCCGGCATTCTCCGATCCCGAGACATCGGGCAATGCACAGACCTACTGGATACCCGGCAAGGCAGGCTTCAAGCTCTATGATGATATGTACGGTCAGAAAATTATAGGCAAGGATGTCAACCTCGACGACATGGGTTCTGCTCTTCTCGATGGATACAACTACGCCCTCAAGGCTCTTAAGGTTGACACTGTGATTGACAAGAAAGGCAAACCGAAGACCAAGTTCTCAAAGGAAATCGCAGGCACTATCGCCAACCACCACAATGACTTTGCCAACGCCGGCTCGGCTTTCTGGGACTCCAAGAACTATCCTAAAGCCTATGAGGCTTTCATGGCATATGTCGCTATACCCAACAACAAGAGCCTCGGCGAGTCAACACCGAAGGCTCTCCCCGACACTATTGCCGCACAGATGGCCTACTATGCCGGACTCGCAGCATGGCAGGCAGAAAAGCTCCCTGAAGCCGCTGCCGCATTCGAGGAAATGATGCGTATCGGATATGACGACATGTCAGCTTACGACTATGCCTACTCAGTCGCATACCAGATGAACGATGAGGCAAAGAAACTCGAATACTCAAAGATTGCATTCGAAAAATTCGGCACTGCAAAACCCGACTTCCTTCAGCGCATAATCTCATCCTACATCACCGATAAGAAGTACGATGAAGCCCGCGAGCTTCTTGAGAAAGCAATCCAGGCCGATCCCAAGAACGGCACCTACTACTATCTCATAGGTGTACTCTACGACGACAAGGGAGAAAAAGAGAAATCACAGGAATCATTCAAGAAGGCTGTCGAAATCGATCCCGAAAACGCTATGGCAAACTTCAGCTACGGCACATCGCTCATTCAGCAGTACGAGCGTCTCGACGAAAAGACAGGCGACATGAGCCAGGCCGACTACAACAAGTATCGTGCCGAGACCATGAACCCCCTTCTTAAAGAGGCTTCAGTATACCTCGAAAAAGCCTATAAGCTCGACGACTCCATGAACAACGCCCTCACCAACCTCAAGATTGTTTACTACAATCTTAACGACGGCGAGAACCTCAAACGTGTTGAGAACCTTCTCCTCTAATACATCCGACAAGACAGAGAATACTCTCGACATTTAAATACTCAAAAGGAGGGTGTGTCAGAATATTGTGGAATTAAATAATACCGCTAACCGATGACACGCTCTCCTTTTTTCTATACCTTGAACTTTCATCACTTACCCTGTTAAATGTCAACACTCGACCAATTCGACTCCGCCCTCTCCCTCTGCCGTGACATCTTCTCAAAGAAGCTTCGCGACTATGGTGCCTCATGGCGCATCATGCGCCCTCGCTCGATCACTGACCAGCTGTACATCAAGGCAAAGCGTATCCGCACTCTTGAAGAGGAAGAAGCGATGGTCAACGAGGGTGTGCTCGGCGAATTCATGGCTATCATCAATTATGGTCTAATGGGGCTCATTCAGTTGCAGATCGGTTACGCCGACTCTGCCGACATCTCGCCTGAACACGCCCTGGAGCTATATGATGAAAAGGTAAGGTTGGCACGTGAGCTCCTGGCAGCTAAGACCCACGACTATGGCGATGCATGGCGTGGCATGAGGGTAAACTCCTACACTGATTTCATTCTCACAAAGATACAGCGCGTCAAAGAGATCGAAGGAAACTCCGGGCGCACCATTGTATCAGAAGGCATCGACTCTAACTACCTCGACATCATCAACTATGCCGTCTTTGCAGTCATCAAACTCACACAAGAGCCTAAATCTTAAGGAGCTGCTCTCACATCCTGCCGTCGTATGGATTCTACGAATCGTCATCGGTGCGGTATTCATCCTCTCAGGCTTCGTCAAAGGTATTGACCCGTGGGGAAGTGTGATAAAGATATCCGAGTATTTCACTGTGTGGGGATTGGACATTCCTCGCTCCCTCATAGCCTGTGCGGCATTCGCTCTCGGAGCCTACGAATTCGTATGGGGATTCCTGCTGCTGCTCGGATGCTACCGTAGAGTATCGGTATGGGCACTGTCCGCCATGATGGCATTCATGCTCCCTCTCACCCTCTACATCGCCATTGCATCTCCGGTTGACGATTGCGGATGCTTCGGCGACTTCCTCATCATATCCAATACTGCGACTTTCATAAAAAATCTTTTCATCTCCGCCGGACTCATCTGTCTTATTCTATCCAACACAAAGGTCTCCGGAGCATTCATCCCATACATACAGTGGATCGTTGGCGGACTCGTCACAATCTACATTCTCACCATCGAACTTTACGGCTACAACGTGCAGCCGCTCATCGACTTCCGTCAATATTCCATAGGCACGTCGCTCATCCCTTCCGAAAGCGACGACGAGGACTCCGGTACTACCGTCTACGAGTTCACTTACTCCAAGGACGGCGAGGAAAGGACTTTCACCATCGATTCCCTGCCCGACTCCACATGGACATTCGTCAGCCGTCGGCTCATCGGCGGGAACGTGCTGTCCACCGACGGATTCACCATTGTTGAGGACGGCGAGGACATCACCGCCGACATAATCGACCCCGATACCGAACAGTTCATCATCACAATACCCGACATTGACAACGTCGATCTCTCTTATACCTACCTTATAAATGAACTGAACAATTTTATCTCCGGACACGGAGGCTCGCTCGTGGCACTCATAAACAGCAACGAGGAAGGGCTGGAGCGATGGAAGGACATATCCATGGCCGCCTATCCCATTTACCAGGCCGACCCGAAAATGCTCAAGGAGCTGGCACGCGGACATGCCGCACTTGTCTACCTCGACCATGGCTCGGTGCAATGGAAACGCACCCTGTCGTCAATCGGTTACACATTCGTCACCGAGACCGATCCTGGTAGCCTTATTCCTAAACTTGACCCGAACACAGGCTATGTGCTGAAACTTATCACCGCTCCGTTTGTTATAATACTGCTTATACTTCTGGCACTCGATCACAGCGGCAAACTCCTCGCCTGGCATCTCTCCCACCGCCGCATCCTCAAATCAAAAAAACAATAGACAATGCGTTGGGACACCCTGATATCCGATAAACGGCTCGGTCTGGAACACTACCACGACCCGAAACCTGGAGCACGCAATGATTTTCAGCGTGACTTTGACCGCCTTGTGTTCTCATCCCCTTTCCGGCGGCTCCAGAACAAGACCCAGGTGTTCCCGCTTCCGGGCAGCATCTTCGTCCACAACCGTCTCACTCACAGCCTCGAAGTGTCTTGTGTGGGGCGATCGCTGGCTCGTGAGGTAGCCATCCGTCTGCGCTCGCGCTACTCTGACGACAGCACCATACTCGATAGCCTCAGCTACATCGGTGATATAGTGGCGGCGGCATGCCTCGCCCATGACCTCGGCAACCCTCCGTTCGGACATTCCGGCGAAAAAGCCATACAGGCATATTTCAGCGAGGGTGCGGGCCGATCGCTCAGGGACAAGCTTTCTCCAAAGGAATGGGATGACCTGACCCACTTCGAAGGTAACGCCAACGCCTTCCGGCTTCTCACCCACAGATTCAACGGACGCAGGAAAGGTGGATTCGCCATGACCTACTCCACCCTCGCCTCCATTGTCAAATATCCGTTTGAATCCTCCCTTGCAGGTTCACATGGAAAATTCGGCTTCTTTACATCCGAAAAGGACGATTTCATAAAGGTTGCCGACGAGCTTGGCATGACCCGGCTCCACACCGGGGACGGAGAGATAAGATATGCTCGCCACCCGCTCGTATACATAGTCGAGGCTGCCGACGACATATGCTACGAGATAATGGATATCGAGGATGCCCACAAACTGAAGATACTGTCGACCGACGAGGTCATACCTCTGCTGCTCGGATATTTCGATGACACCCGCAAGGCACGCATCGAACATGTTATGTCAAACGTCGATGATCCCAACGAGCGTATAGCCTACCTGCGGTCATGCATCATAGGGATACTTGTGGAGAAATGTGCGGATGCCTTTGCGGCGCATGAGCAGGAAATACTTGACGGCTCATTCAGCGGTTCGCTCCTCGACCATATCACCCCGCTTGAGAAGGAATGCTACCGCAAGTGCGAGGAACTGTCCTGGAACAAGATATACTGCGCGAGCGATGTCGTCGAGATCGAACTGGCAGGCACACGCATCATATCATTCCTTATCGACGAGCTTGTCAATGCGGTCAGCGACCCCACGCTCAACTACTCCAGGCTGCTCCTTGCAAAAGTCCCCGAACAGTACGAAATCAACTCTCCCACCCTCTACGGAAAGATCCAGGCAATACTCGACCACATCTCAGGAATGACCGATGTGTATGCTCTCGACCTTTACCGCCGACTTAACGGGATGAGTCTTAAAATCAACAATTAACTATGATACAGCATATCAAGCGTCACTTCATATTACTTGTCAATATTGTTTTAGTTCTTACCGCATCGGCAATGACCGTCGACGAGGTCCCCAATGTGCACCTCGCATCACGTGCGCGCTACGTCTCCAATCCATCGGGTGTTCTGTCCGAATCAGCTGTAAGTAGCCTTGATGCCGCCATAGCCCGCCTATGGGACAAGACTTCGGTTGAAATGGTGGTGGTTGCGATCGACAGGATCGATCCGTCGATGACTCCTGAGGAATTCGCCACTGCCCTATTTGAGAAATGGGGTATCGGAAAGAGCGATAAGGACAACGGTCTGCTGCTGCTCATATCGCGCGACGACCGCGCCGTGCAGATACGCACCGGTTACGGTCTTGAAGGGGTGGTCCCCGACATAATCGCCGGCCGCGTCATACGCGACGAGATAGTCCCGAGGTTCCGCAACGGCGACTACGACGGTGGCACACTGGCAGCCGTCAACCGCCTCTCTACAGTGATCCTCGATCCCTCTGTACGCGAGGAGCTGATGTCTGCACAAAAGAACGACACCCCAAAATCCATATCCGACGGCTTTGACGGAGAAGAGGTGTTCTCATTCTTCCTTAAGGGAGCTTTGGCAATAGCCCTCATCATGCTCGCAATAATCATATACTACATCCGGTCATCACGACGCATGGACGATGTGGAGCGGTGGAGATATCTCAACACCCTCTGGGTCCCGGCTGCTATAGTAGCGTTCGCCACTCTCGGCATCGGAGCCATACCGTTTGCCATACTCTCCTGGAAGATGCACCGCGTGCGCCGTCACAGACGCTCATGCCAGCACTGCGGGGCTCGTATGGAACTTGTCGATGAGGTACACGACAATGATTATCTCACCCCGGCTCAGGACCTTGAAGAGAAACTAAAGTCGGTCGACTATGACGTGTGGCATTGCCCTAAATGCGCACAGACCGATATCTACCCATACGTCAACCGCTCCGCCAACTACATTGAGTGCCCCAACTGCCACGCCCGCACCATGACCCTGTCTGACCGTCGCATACTCCGGCAACCCACCACACACCGGGAAGGGGAAGGTGTCGATATCTACTATTGCCGCAACTGTGGCAACCATCACCAGAAACGTTTCGGCATCCAGCGCAAACCCGACATGGAGGCGGCTGCCGCAGGAGCTGTTCTCGGAAGCATGCTCGGAGGACGCCGCGGAGGCTTCGGTGGAGGTGGAGGCTTCGGCGGTGGCTCCTTTGGCGGAGGTTCAACCGGTGGCGGTGGCGCAGGCGGCTCATGGTGACAACCGCATGCCATACCCTAATATCCAACAATATATACTCCTAATATACTCCCACTGTAACACGCCCAATCATTGATCACACAAATAGCTGACTTTCTGTGCGGTTATCCGCTCTTCATCCTTCTGATAGGGGGAGGTTTCTTCCTGTTCTTCTACTCAGGAATGGTGTCGCTGCGCCGTCTCCCGGATGCTATGCGCGTATTGCGCGACAGGCATAGCCGCGAATCGGGCAACCAGATATCATCTCTACAGGCTCTTGCGTCAGTGGTGGCAGCCACTGTAGGCATGGGCAACATTGCCGGAGTGGCGATCGCCCTGGTCATGGGTGGTCCGGGTGCCATATTTTGGATGTGGGTAAGCGCGCTCGTCGGCATGTCAACCAAATTCCACGAGGGAGTCCTTACCACGCGCTACAAAGTAGCCTTGCCCGACGGCACTCCCGCAGGAGGCACCATGCACATAATCGACAGGGGGCTTGGTCCGCGCTGGCACTGGCTTGCGGTGACTTTTGCTGTGGCAGGAATGTTCGGTACACTCTGCATCATGAACGCCAATCAGCTCACCGAGGCAGTAGTCGCCACATTCACCACCCCTCAATGGCTTGGGAGCAATCACTTCATCAGCACACTCGCTTCGGCATCAGGATGGAGCCACCTAAGCGTGTTCCGCCTCATTGTCGGACTGTCAATCGCAGTGGTTGTCACCCTCGTAGTCATCGGCGGTGTCAGGAGGATAGCCCATGTCGCCACATGGCTTGTGCCGTTCATGGTAGGATTATATTTCCTGAGCGTGCTCTACATAGTGGTGACACACATATCCGAAGTCCCTGGAGTGTTCCGCTCCATCTTCACTGAAGCATTCAGTCTGCGTGCCGGCTGGGGAGCCTTGGCAGGGATCGCCATCATCGGAGCCCGACGCGCCGCCCTCGTCAACGACGCAGGCGTGGGCACGGCAACCATAATGCACGGGGCATCGACCAACACCAATCCTGCCCGCGAAGGGCTCATAGCCATGCTCGGTCCGGGCATAGATTCCGGGCTTGTGTGCACCCTCACGGCTCTCGCCATACTCCTGTGCGGCGATATCGAGGCTGCAGGAGGCATAAAGGGTCTTGAGGTGGCTATGGGAGCATTCGGCAAGGCGATCCCCTACGGCGAATACCTGCTCATGCTCATAGTGCTCTGTTTCGCATTGTCATCAATGTTCAGCTACAGTTTCTACGGACGCCGGTGTGCCGCCTATCTGTTCGGAGAGAAACGCGCACGCGCCTACACATGGTTCTTCATAGCCACAATGGTGATATTCGCTGTCATCCCACTCGGCATAGCCGTAGGATTCTGCGACCTGTTTTATGCCCTTATGGCATTTCCAACCATGATCACACTGCTGCTTCTGCGCAAGGAGGTGAGACAGGAAATCAAAAAGTTTTCAACATTTTAACACGTTTTGTTACTCCCCGGCATTGATTATCCGAAGATTTTTGGTTACTTTGCAAAGAAATTGCCATGACTCGCCACCTACCTGACGTCAGCATGGCAGATATACCGAAGATATGGGCAAAATCATCGCTATAGCCAATCAGAAAGGGGGTGTGGGCAAAACCACCACCACCATCAATCTGGCGGCGTCTCTCGCCGCCGAGGGTCAGCGTACCCTGATCATCGATGCCGACCCTCAGGCCAACGCCACCTCAGGCTACGGAATCGATCCAAAGACAATGCCGTCGTCCATATACGAGTGCCTCGTGGACGACTATCCTATTGACGGCTCCCAGGTTGCCACCTGCTGCGAAGGGCTCGATCTCGTAGGCTCGCGTATCGACCTCGCCGGAGCTGAAATCGAACTCATCAACAAGCCTGCGCGAGAGAACGTGCTGAAGAGGGCGATATCATCGGTGACCGACAAATACGACTACATCCTCATTGACTGCTCCCCATCGCTCGGACTGATCACAGTCAACGCCCTCACGGCAGCCGACTCCGTGATAATCCCTGTCCAGGCCGAGTACTTTGCTCTCGAAGGCATAACCAAGCTGCTCAACACCATACGCATCATAAAGTCACGTCTGAACCCCTCTCTTGAGATCGAAGGCTTCCTCCTCACGATGTACGACGCACGTCTGCGCCTTGCCAACCAGATATACGAGGAGCTTAAAGGACACTTCGGCTCAATGGTATTCGACAGCGTGATCCCGCGCAACATACGTCTGAGCGAAGCTCCGAGCCATGGGCTCCCTGTGATACTCTACGACCCATTGTCGCGCGGCTCCACATCACATATCGCACTCGCAAAAGAACTCATCGCAAAAAATTCATAACGACAACCCCTTCTCTCCGGGACCACTGACCCACCCATCCGGATTAAACAAACAATCATGGCAGTAATCAAGCGACCCGCGCTCGGACGCGGACTCGATTCACTCATAGCAATGGACGACGCGCCGGCACGTGATGCCTCGGCGATCAACGAGATCGAACTATCGCGCATATCCCCCAACCCCGACCAGCCGCGAAGCATATTTGACGAAGAGGCTCTCGAAGAGCTCAGCCGCTCCGTGACAGAATTTGGCATAATCCAGCCGATATCACTGCGCAAGACCGGTCCTGACACCTATCAGATCATCGCGGGAGAGCGTCGCTACCGTGCCGCCCTCATGGCAGGGCTGACCACAATCCCCGCCTATATACGCACAGCCGACGATGCCGTCGTTACCGAGATGGCACTCATCGAGAACATACAGCGCGAGGACCTCAACGCCATAGAGATCGCTCTGACTTTCAAAAAGCTCATCGACCGCTACGGACTCACCCAGGAACGACTGAGCGAACGCATCGGCAAAAAGCGTGCCACCATCGCCAACTTCATACGTCTTCTGCGACTCCCTGCCGAAGTCCAGCTCGGACTCCGTGACAGGCGCATCGACATGGGTCATGCACGCGCCCTGCTGAGCATCGACGACCCCAAGCTACAGCTTAAGATATATAACGAGATACTCAAACAAGGGCTCTCTGTGAGGCGTGTCGAGGAGCTTGCAAAGAAGTACCGCGAAGCAGGTCCCGAAGAGGAAAATCCCGCCGAAAAAGCCGAGAAAAGATTTTCTAACAAAGATTTCGATATTTTAAGAGACCACCTTTCCCACCGCTTCTCGACCCCTGTAAAGGTGTCGTGCGACGCTTCAGGCAAAGGCAAAATATCTTTCTCGTTTCGTGACGACGATGAACTTCAAAGATTAATTGCTATCTTTGACACTGCAAAACAGTAACCACGCAATGCAAGCCACAACGGAAACACCCGTGTTACATACCAGCAGATATCTTGTGGCACCGATAATCGCACTCATACTTGCGACTGTCGGGTCACTTGGCGTTTACGCCCAGACTGCTCCTGCCAACGATAACCCCACCACAGCGACAACCCCTGTACGTCCGGTCAAGCCCACACGTGGCAACCGCCCGGTGCGTCCGGAACACCGCACCACATCACCCATATCCCAACTGCCCGACACTATTCCGGTAGGCAAGGAGGTAGCTCTTCCTGCCATGGTAGTTGAGGACAGCGTGTCAGCCACAGGTCCGGACTTGAAGATAATCCCTGTCGACTCCATCCCCATTGTGAACTCAGCACAGATGGAAAAGACATTCACCTTCAATCCCGACCCAACGCGCGCCGTGTGGATGTCAGCACTCTGCCCCGGACTGGGACAGCTCTACAACCGCCGCTACTGGAAGCTCCCCATAGTGGTAGGAGCATTCATGGGGCTTGGCTACGCCACATCATGGAACAACACAATGCTCCGCGACTACACCACTGCCTACAGCGACATCATGGACAACGACCCCACCACCAAGAGCTATATGGACTTCTTCGCTCCCACTGTGAAAGAAGAGGACCTTGACCGTTCCTGGCTCACCAACCTCCTGCGCTCGCGCAAGAACTACTATCGCCGCAACCGTGACCTCTGCATAATATGCATGGTAGGCGTCTACCTCATCGCTATGGTCGATGCCTACGTGGATGCCCAGCTTGCCCACTTCGACATAGCTCCGGACCTGTCGATGGATGTGGCACCCACACTCATGAACAACGATATACGCAACGGCGTATCACGCCCGAGCATAGGCCTGTACTGGGCTCTCAACTTCTGACGACTAATCCCTATTCCTGCGTGCCGCCCGGCTACGCACATACCAAATATACTATACCGCACACCGGGCGTCATGCTGTCAACATATTCTTCCTTGCAATGAAAAAGATCCTTACAACAGTTCTACTTGGCTTAGGCGGTGCCGTAGTGGCATCTGCCATAACATTGCCGTCAATCCTTGAGCTACGTCATTCAATAACGGACGACAACATCATAGCTCCGGAGAGTTTCGAGACTCAGACACGCCTGCTTGAAGAGAACTTCTATCTGAAGAATTACGTAGTGCCAGGTGTGGATCTCGGCAACTCCTACACCGCCACACCACAGGAATACCAGGAACGCCTCGCCAAGCTCCCCACGGTGATAGATCTCCCCTACAACTCGATTGTGAAGAACTATATCGAGATGTATCTCGACCGCAAACGAGGGCTCGTTGCCGACATGCTCGCACTGCACAATTACTACGGACGTTTCTTTGAAGAGGAACTGCTGAAAGAGGGTATGCCCCTGGAGCTTGAATATCTCCCCGTAATAGAGTCAGCCATCAATCCCAATGCCGTGTCGCGTGCCGGTGCCGTAGGCCTATGGCAGTTCATGCCGGCAACCGCAAAGGGTCTCGGCATGGAGATCAACTCGCTTGTCGACGAACGCCGTGATCCAAGAATGTCATCACGACTCGCCGCACGCTATCTCAAGCAGCTGCACGACATCTACAATGACTGGTCACTCGCTATCGCCGCTTACAACTGCGGACCAGGCAATGTCAACAAGGCTCTGCGCCGGGCAGGAGCAGAAGGCGAAGTGAAAAAGGATTTCTGGGACATCTATGACTTCCTCCCTGCCGAGACACGAGGCTATGTGCCGGCGTTCATTGCCGCCAACTACGTGATGAACTACTACAGTCATCACGGCATATCGCCCACAATTGTGAAAAGGCATCTCACCACCGACACCGTACAGGTCAACAGGCATGTGCATTTCAATCAGATAGCCGCTGTGCTCAACATCCCTGTAGACGAAATAAGGATGCTTAATCCTCAGTTCCTCAAGGACATGATTCCCGGCGACTACCGTCCCTACAGTCTCACACTACCAACCCAGCAGTGCCTGAGCTATATAATGAGCGAGAAACGCATCCTCGAATATGACAAGGACCTCTATGCCCGACGCACGACAGCCGAACCCGGAGGCTCCACATCAACACCCCCCGCCATCGTATCGGACGGAGGCAAATCCAACCTCGCCAATGCAGAGAAACAGACATCCAATGCCCTGGTCAACAATGAGATAGCATCGCAAGCCACCGAACGCATAGTGACAAAGACCCACGTGGTGGAGCGCGGAGAGAACATACGTGACATAGCCAAACAGTATGGTGTTTCGGCAACCGACATCAAACGCTGGAACAAGCTGCGCCGCGGCAAAGTCAAAGCCGGCGACAGGCTTACAATCGAGGTGGTGGAGCATATAACTCCTGACGAAGTGCGCGTACAGGCTGCTCAGGAGGTCGCTCAGGTATTCCCCCATAACGATCAGGAATCAAACACACCTGCCGAAACAGCATCTTCATCAAAAAGCGTAAGCGCACCCAAAGCAGCCGAGAAAAAAGCACAACCGGCGGCAAAGAAGAACACCCAGCAGACCAAAGCAGCCCGCACCACAACACACGTTGTAAAAAAGGGAGAAACTCTTGACCGCATATCCCGCAAATACGGCACAACAGTGGCTGCGATCCAGGCTGCAAACGGCATGAAGAAAACCGATACAAGACTACAGATAAACCAAAAACTCAAAATCCCTGCAAAGAGCGGTACTCAAAAGAAATCGACCTCACGCAAACGCCGTAGATGAACAACGGACAGCGCACACAGTTCGCCACACGCCTCGGCGTTATAGCCACCACCGTCGGATCTGCGGTAGGCTTGGGCAACATATGGCGTTTCCCATACGAAGCAGGGGTACACGGCGGAGGCGCATTCCTGCTCATAGACCTGTTCTTCATATTTATAATCGGTGTACCTGTGGTATGTGCCGAATTCATTATCGGACGTCGCACAGGCTCCAATATCCGTGGAGCATTCCGCTCGCTATCCCCTGGAAAAGCATGGGGATGGGTAAGCTACATCGGCATCACGGCATCGATCCTTATCCTCAGCTTCTACTCTGTGGTCGCAGGATGGACATTGGAGTATACCATAAGATCGATATCAGGATTCGGAGGTGTCACCACTCCCGAGGGGTTGCATGACCAGTTTGACGCTTACGCCTCAAGCGACATCGGACCTGTGGTATGGACCATGATATTTCTTGCCGTCAACTATGTTATACTCGTGCGCGGTGTACAGAAAGGGATCGAAAAGATGAGCAATATACTCATGCCCATGCTGTTCGTTATCCTTATAATATTTGTAGCCAATTCACTCATGATGCCTGGGGCAGCCGAAGGATTGAAATTCCTATTTATGCCCGACTTCTCGCAGGTCACTCCGTCAGTGGTGCTCAGTGCCATGGGGCAGGCATTCTTCTCACTGAGCCTCGGACTCGGTTGCCTTATCACCTATTCAAGCTATTTCACAAAGGGCACCCCTCTGGTAAGGACCGCACTCATCACGGCAGGGCTCGACACATTTGTGGCAATACTTGCAGGCGTAATCATATTTCCGGCAGTGTTCACATTCGGACAGGAACCGGCAGCAGGTCCGAAACTTGTATTCGAGGTGCTACCATCCATATTCATGCACATCGGGGGAGGAGTGTTCTGGTCCACGCTTTTCTTCTTCCTCCTTTTTCTCGCATCCATCACCTCCACCATATCCATGGCTGAGATCTCCATTGCATACTTTGCTGAAGAATTCGGGATGTCGCGTCGCGCCTCCACCGCGCTCACCATCGGTATAGCCATGATTCTCGGCACACTGTGCGCACTCTCCTTCGGGTCGCTGAACTGGCTGAAAGTCTTCGGGATGACGATATTCAACTTCTTTGACTACTTCTCCTCCAATATTCTCCTCCCTGTCGGCGGCATGATCATCTCCCTCTTCGTCGGATGGGTCCTGGACCGTGGAATCATCAGAGGAGAGCTCATCAACAGTCACGGAAGAAACTCCGTCAACATCAGCATCATAGTGTTCTGCCTGCGATGGCTCGCACCTTTGTGCATCGGGCTTGTCTTCATCTTCGGGCTTGGCATATTCTGACGCAAGTTTCCTCTTCCTTGCCCTCTCCCTGGCAGCCCGTGATCGCGCCATAGCCCGGTCGATCTCGGGCAGCAGCAACATATAGGCTACTTCGGACAGTGCACCGAAATCATCAGGATTGAACGGTATACCGTTGATATGCTTGCACATCATCACGATAACCTCTCTGTTCTCAGGTGACGGCAGGACACTGTTGATCCTCATCATCATATCCATATAGAACTTCTCAGAAACAGGCATCGCACGTTTCTCCTTTTTAGTTCGGGGCTTCCTTTCTTTAGTCACAGCAGTCATAGTTGTAAAATTTTTCAGCAAAGTTATACCCACACAATGCCAAAATAATGCGATAATGTCGCATCAAATATAAAATCCTGCTCCGATGAGTGGGATTTTCCATATATTTTACTAATTTTGCCCTTGATGTTTCAACTACTCATTTCCGTCTGAAAAGCCTCAGGAAAGATAGACTGACTCATAGCTAACAGAGTGTAACGATAAACCCAACCTTAAAAATAATAAATCAATGGAAACAAAGCTGATAGAGTGTGTGCCTAATTTCAGCGAAGGTCGTGACAAAACCGCTATTAAAGCAATAACCGATGCGATATGCAATGCATCATCCGTGCGTCTGCTCGATGTTGACCCGGGAGAAGCCACCAACCGCACGGTAGTCACATTCGTAGGAACCCCCGAAGATGTAATCGAAGCGGCATTCCAGGGTATCAGGAAAGCAGCAGAAGTCATAGATATGAGCAAGCATCACGGCGCGCATCCCCGCATGGGAGCCACCGATGTGTGCCCGTTTGTCCCTGTAAGCGGTGTCACTCTCGAAGAGTGTGCCGAACTGTCCCGTCAGCTTGCCCGCAGGGTGGCTGACGAATTGCATATACCGGTCTACTGCTACGAGGCGGCAGCATTCACCCCCGAGCGCAAGAACCTTGCCGTATGCCGCAAGGGTGAATACGAGGCTCTCGCCGACCGCCTTGGCAAGCCTGGCAGCGGTGCCGATTTCGGCGACCGTCCTTTCGATGATGAAGTGGCACGCACAGGAGCTACAGCCATCGGAGCCCGCAATTTCCTCATCGCAGTCAACTTCAACCTCAACACCACCTCCACACGCCGTGCCAATGCAATAGCATTTGACGTGCGCGAAAAGGGACGCCCCATGCGCGAAGGGGGCAAGCCCAACGGCAAACCGCTCAAGGCTGAGGACGGCACCCCGCTCATGCAGCCCGGCACCCTGCCCTGCACCAAGGCGATAGGATGGTTCATTGACGAATACGGCATAGCACAGGTGTCGATGAACATCACCGACATCACCACTACCCCACTCCATGTGGCGTTCGATGAGGTGAGCCGTGCAGCCAATGCTCGCGGAATCCGAGTAACAGGCACCGAAATCGTGGGACTCGTGCCCAAGAGTGCCATCACCGATGCCGGCCGCTACTTCCTTCACAAGCAGCAGCGTTCATCTGGCATACCCGAGAGCGAAATAGTACGTATGGCAGTCAAGTCAATGGGGCTTGACGAACTGAAACCGTTTGATGCAAACGAGAAGATCATCGAGTATCTGATAGCCTCGGACAACGCCGGGGAGAAGAAACTCGTTGACATGACATGTAAAGAATTTGCCGATGAGACCGCATCCGAATCACCGGCACCCGGCGGAGGCTCCATCTCGGCATACATGGGGGCACTCGGAGCCTCTCTTGCCACAATGGTAGCCAACCTGTCAGCCCACAAGGCAGGATGGGACGACCGCTGGAAAGAGTTCTCCGATGCTGCCGAGGAGGGTCGTGTGCTTGTCGACACCCTCACCGCCCTTGTCGATGAGGACACACAGGCATTCAACCGCATCATGGCAGTATTCTCGATGCCCAAAGGCACGGATGCAGAAAAAGCAGCCCGCGCAGAAGCGATGGAATCGGCAACAGAATACGCCACACGAGTGCCACTGCGCACAATGGAACAGGCCATCAAGGTGTTCCCTCTCGCACAGAAAATGGCAGAGGAAGGCAACCCCGCATCAGTCAGCGATGCAGGAGTGGGAGCACTCGCAGCGCGAGCAGCAGTGCGCGGAGCCTGCCTCAATGTGAAAATCAATGCCGCAGGGCTTAAGAACCGCGCCCTCGCCGACGAGCTTGTGGCTCGCGCAGAGGCTATTACCGCAGAGGCTGAGCGACTTGAGGCAGACGTAATTAAGACAGTAGAATCAAAAATCTAAGAACACACAAATATATGACAGTTTCAGAAATTTCCGATTTCCAGGCTCAATTGAAACAGGGAATACCTGATGTGCTCCCCCCCGTCCGTCCGCGTGACGAATCAGTGAGCCATGCTCCCCGACGCAAGCAGATACTCACCCCCGAAGAGGAGCGACTCGCCCTCAGGAATGCACTGCGATATTTCCCGCAGAAGTTCCATGCCGAACTGGCACCGGAGTTTGTAAACGAACTCCGCACATACGGACGCATATATATGTACCGTTTCCGCCCCGACTACAAGATGTATGCCCGCCCGGTGGAAATGTATCCCGCAAAGTCTCAGCAGGCAGCCGCGATAATGATGATGATCCAGAACAATCTGGACCCTGCCGTGGCACAACATCCGCATGAGCTCATCACTTATGGCGGCAACGGCGCGGTGTTCCAGAACTGGGCACAGTATCTCCTCGTAATGAAATATCTGTCGGAAATGACCGACGAGCAGACTCTCGTGATGTACTCAGGCCATCCCCTCGGGCTATTCCCATCACACAAGGAGGCTCCGAGAGTAGTGGTCACCAACGGTATGGTCATCCCCAATCACTCCAAGCCTGACGATTGGGAAAGGATGAACGCGCTCGGCGTATCGCAATACGGACAGATGACTGCCGGCTCATATATGTACATAGGCCCGCAGGGCATAGTGCACGGCACCACCATCACAGTGCTCAATGCAGCACGCCGCCGCTTCACCGAGTCACGCCGCTCCACATCGGGAATGCTGTTCGTGTCATCGGGTCTCGGAGGCATGTCGGGCGCACAACCCAAAGCCGGAAATATAGCCGGGGTGGTAAGCGTGGTAGCTGAAATAAATCCCAAAGCTGTCGAGAAACGTCATGCACAGGGATGGGTAGACGAGGTTCACGACTCTCTTGACGAACTTATCCCACGCATACGTGAAGCCCGTGCAGCCGGAAAGGCAGTGTCGATGGCTTATCTCGGCAATATCGTCGACCTTTGGGAACGCCTCGCAGCCGAAGGCGAGAGCGTTGATCTGGGATCGGACCAGACATCGCTCCACAATCCGTGGGCAGGAGGATATTATCCGGCAGGACTTACATTTGAGGAGTCAAACGCCATGATGGCTGACAATCCTGAGGAATTCCGCAACCGCGTGCAGGATTCACTGCGCCGTCAGATTGCCGCTATCAATAAGCTTACTGATGACGGAATGTACTTCTTCGACTACGGCAACGCATTCCTGCTCGAAGCGTCACGCGCAGGAGCCGATGTGATGAAAGCCGACGGAGAGTTCCGATATCCGTCGTACGTTCAGGACATCATGGGACCACTGTTCTTCGACTACGGTTTCGGACCGTTCCGCTGGGTGTGTGCATCAGGCACACCGGAGGATCTTGCAGTCACCGACCGCATCGCCGCCGAAGTGCTTGAAGAGATAGCCAAGACCGCACCGGAAGATATACGCGGACAACTCGACGACAATATACACTGGATCAAGTCGGCGGCGGAGAACCATTTAGTGGTGGGCTCTCAGGCGCGTATTCTTTATGCCGATGCTGAAGGACGTGCCAAGATAGCACTTGCCTTCAATGAAGCTATCCGCCGTGGCGAACTTTCAGGCCCTGTAGTGCTCGGACGTGACCACCATGACGTGTCAGGCACCGACTCGCCCTATCGCGAGACCTCAAACATCTATGACGGCTCAAGCTTCTGTGCCGACATGGCTGTCCACAACGTGATCGGCGACTCCTTCCGCGGAGCTACCTGGGTGTCTCTCCACAACGGTGGCGGCGTAGGCTGGGGCGAGGTGATCAACGGAGGCTTCGGAATGGTGATCGACGGAAGTCCCGAATCAGACACCCGCATAAGCCGTATGCTCCTCTGGGATGTCAACAACGGTATAGCGCGCCGCTCATGGGCTCGCAACAGCGGTGCTATCGACGCTATCAGGCGAGAGATGGACCGCACACCTGGCATGACAGTCACCCTGCCCAACTTCGCCGACGACTCAGTGCTCGACAACGCTCTTGCATAACCATATCATCATGATGGTGGTGTGGCATAAATCGCGCCGCATCACCATCCTTACTCAAAACAATAACCAAGAATCATAATCATACAAACAATAGTATGAACCACGAAATATCCTCCGAATGGCTGACCATTGAGAAGGTCGAAGAGATTCTCAATCAGCATGCATCATTGTCACTCTCAGAAGAGGCTGTGGAACGTATCGAAAAGTGCCGCAGATACCTCGATGAAAAGATGGAATCACAGACCGATCCCATATACGGAATCACCACCGGATTCGGATCGCTCTGCAATATATCGATCGATAAGGAGAGCCTGACACAGCTGCAAAAGAATCTTGTGATGTCACATGCGTGCGGACTCGGTGACCGTGTGGCACCACAGATAGTACGACTGATGCTCCTGCTCAAGATACAGTCGCTCTCCTACGGCAATTCAGGAGTGCAGTTAGCCACAGTGCAGCGACTCATCGACTTCTACAATGCCGACATCCTCCCTGTTGTGTTCAGCCAGGGATCACTCGGAGCGTCCGGCGACCTCGCACCCCTCGCCAACCTCAGCCTCCCTCTGCTCGGACTCGGAGAGGTGATGAGGCACGGACACATCATACCTGCATCAGAGGCTCTTGACAATATGGGATGGCGTCCTATCGACCTGCAATCAAAAGAGGGTCTCGCACTGCTCAACGGCACCCAGTTCATGTCAGCCCATGCTGTGGACGCGCTCATCAAGGCTCTGCGCCTGAGCCGTCAGGCCGACAAGATCGCAGCCATGTCGCTCGATGCATTTGACGGCAGAGTGGATGCTTTCGGCGATGAGGTGAACCGTGTGCGCAACCACAAGGGACAGATCGAAACAGCAGCCACAATCCGTGAATACCTCAAAGGCAGCGAGATAGCCGCTCACCCCAAGAAGCATGTACAGGACCCCTACTCTTTCCGCTGCATCCCGCAGGTCCACGGCGCAGCCAAGGACACCATAGCATATGTGAAAGGGAAGATCGAGGACGAGATCAACAGCCCTACCGACAACCCCACAATATTCCCCGACCAGGATATCATAGTTTCAGCCGGCAATTTCCATGGCGAGCCTATCGCACTGCCTATGGATTTCCTTGCCATCGCACTCGCCGAACTTGCAAACATCTCCGAACGCCGTATCTATAAACTCATCTCGGGTGTGCGTCAGCTACCGTCGTTCCTTGTGGCAAAACCGGGCGTGAACAGCGGTTTTATGATACCTCAGTATGCAGCTGCCTCTATCGTGAGCCAGAACAAGGGTCTTTGCTGGCCCAACAGTGTCGACTCCATACCCTCTTCCCAGGGACAGGAGGACCATGTGTCAATGGGCTCGAATGCAGCTACCAAACTGATACGTGTGGCAGAGAATGCCGAACGAGTGCTTGCCATAGAACTGTTCAACGCCGCTCAGGCTCTCGATTTCCGCCGTCCGCTCAAATCGTCGGATACAATCGAGGAATTCCATACAGCATTCCGTAGTGAAGTGCCTTTCATACAGACCGATACCGTGATGTATCCGTTCATTGAAAAATCAGTCCAGTTCCTCCGTCAGAATTAACACAGTATGCTCCTTATAAAGAACATAGGAGCGATAGTCGGCGTGCGTGATCACGCCGACTGTCCGCTTCGCGGTGAAGGGATGAACCACCTCCCTGAGCTTCACGATGCATGGCTGATGGCAGACGGTGACAGGATACATTCCTTCGGTAAAATGTCGGAATGTCCGGAACGTGCCGACGAAGAGATTGATGCCCGCGGAGGTTGGCTCTTCCCTGCATTCTGCGACTCACACACCCATCTGGTGTTTGCCGGAAACCGTGAAAAGGAATTCGTCGACAAAATCAACGGTCTGAGCTATGCGGAGATAGCCGCCCGAGGAGGAGGCATACTCAATTCCGCTGACCGTCTGCACGGCTACACCGAGCAACAGCTATTTGAGGAAGCGGCACCCCGACTTGACGCCATAATAGCCTCAGGTACAGGTGCCGTAGAGATAAAGAGCGGATATGGACTGACTCTTGAAGATGAGTTGAAAATGCTCCGCGTGATAGCACGCATAAAGGAGGAGTATCCGTTGGCAGTGCGCTCAACATTCCTTGGAGCACATGCCGTAGGCCGTGCCTATGAGGGCAGGCAGGAGGAATATGTCGACTATGTGTGCCGCGAGATGATTCCTGCTGTGGCGGCCGAAAGGCTTGCCGACTATGTGGACGTGTTCTGCGAGCAGGGATTTTTCACAGTTGAACAGACCGACAGGATATTCAACCATGCCGAACGCTACGGCATTACCCCCCGCCTTCATGCCAATCAGCTCCACTGTTCAGGCGGAGTGCAGGTGGGAGTAAAACACGGAGCTGCATCTGTGGACCATCTTGAGAACATCGGCCAGACCGAGATAGACATACTCGCGACCTCCGACACCATTGCAACCGTACTCCCGGGAGCCTCATTCTTCCTGAATATGTGTCACGCCCCTGCACGCGAGCTTATCAAGGCTGGTGCCGCTGTAGCCATTGCCTCGGACTATAATCCCGGCTCATCACCGTCAGGCGACATGCGGTTCATGTCGTCGCTCGGATGCATACAGCTGCGGATCACTCCGGAGCAGTCGCTCAATGCGTCCACTCTCAACGGAGCGGCGGCAATGGGGCTTGCCGAGAGCTACGGATCAATCACTCCGGGCAAGACGGCTTCATTCTTCCTCACGCGTCCACTCCCCTCTGCCGCCTATCTGCTGTATTCCTATACTGAACCTCTCATTACCAAAGTATTCCTCCAAGGCAGGAACTTTTTATAGGACCATAGAACCAAAGAACTATACTATTTTATAATAGGCCAAAGGACCAGGGACTATAGTTTTTTAATATAGTCCCTGGTCCTTTGGTCTATTATAAAATTCTTAATCAGAGAGTAAGATCGAATGTCTTTGTGACAGGGGGCATGCATATCGAGGCATCACACACCTGATAACGTATCTTGCAGGTCACTACCCCTGTGCCTGAGCCTTTGATGCGCTGACGGAACACCCCTGTGCCAGTATAGTAAGTGGTAGCAGTAGCCGAAGGTGACGGCGCAGGAAGCACCAGTTCTCCGACTTTTTCATACCCCTCAGGCAGTTCCACTGTAATTTCGGTAGGTATAAACGAATCTCCGTCGGCAAGAGTGGCGTAGGTATGGAACCCGTCATGAACAGTCATAGTGACCACCACATCCTTAGTGCCGTCAGGACCGTCAGCCAACTCAGCCTTAAGAGCCACCGGATTATCGGCATCAGTCACACCGGCAGGTACGGCAGTCACTACAGGAGCATTCCCATCCGACTTGTCGCGTACCGAATAGTCGTTTCCGGGGACAGCCGGATCAAGCGTATCCACGAGCCAGAGCCATCCGCCGCTTTCGGTGAAGAACATTCGGTCGCGGTTGGCATCAAGCCATGATTTCCACTGTGCTGGGGTAGAGAAACGGCAGAGAGTGTAACGCTCAAGGAGCCGCCTGCCCTTTTCGGCATCATTGCCGCCATTCTCAAGAAGCTCGACCGCCTTGTAGAGCAACCGTATATCATTGTTGGCAATCTTCAGCGAGCGGGCATCCTGGTCGACCACAATCCCATAAGCACCATCGGTGGTAAAGTATGGGCGATTTTTGTCGTAATAGCGGGCGTATTCCTCCTCATCCTCACCAAATATCTCATAAAGCTTAGGATCCTGTTTCTGCAAATACTGATCGTACGGCTCCTGCACAGGCTTCTCAGGTGCCTGAAACTTCAGATACATCTCATCAGCAGGCAAAAGCTTCTCACCTGCCGCTTTCCTGGATTTCACGGCAGTTATCATACTATCCATCATATGATAAAACTTCATATTGGTATCAAACTGGTCCTTCCAACATGCGCGTGAGACTGTATACCTGGCTGCTGTCGCCCTATCGCGGGTGGCTATACCCTCGTCCTTCTTGCGTGCTATGACATGTCTGCCGTTAAAATCCTTCATATACACTATGGCATTGGCAAGTGCCGCCTTGGCTGGCTCGGTCATATCAGACGGCTTGGCGGCAAACCCCCAATGGAAAAAGTTGCCGTGACGCCCTATGGCTACAGCATCAATGCTCTTGGCGCATACACCGCTCGAAATAATCTCCGCTTCGGGGGAGTCGGTATAGCCCCACGGACGCGACACCATGCCTATGCGTTTTCCGTTCTCAGGGGTGACCGCGCTATGCACAAGCCACATCTCGGTCAGTTCAGGAAGAGTGTAACCGTAGATAGGACAATATTCTTTTGCATTTTCGGGAGTTGGCAGCATCTCTGATCTGATGCTGACTTTGAAGGGACCGTTGAATATGGCGTGATCCTTTTTCCAATTGTGGGCATAGTTATAGAGACACAGACAGAACCAGTCGTTCTTTGTGCCGACCGAGCGTCCCAGATCCTCGCTCATCTCAGCGATACATACTGCGGCACGGTCAAAATCGTCGGGGAGATAGGCGGGACGGATGTACTTTATGATCCTGCCTTTATCGTCAGTCTCACGTACGGCGGGACGTATCGCTTTAGGACGACCGTCAAACACTGTGACATCATATCCGTCCGACATTCCGGAGGTGTAGTCCTTGCCGTCGACAGCCCTGACCTTATTGAAACGTTGCTTCAGGAACTTTGTAAAATCGGCTGTACGCTCCTTCACTGACTTCGCGATCACAGCCGAATCGATGGAGACCCCACCTATGGTATTGATATCGGGAGAACCTCCCACATAGAGAACACTCACGTCCTCCTTGGCTTGGGCAGAGAGCATAACAGCCCCTGAAGCCAATAATGCTATCAGCTTTTTCATAAAAAAGTTGCTTATGTTCGTTGTTGTATCTTTTCTTTTTTCCAAATGTGAAGCCGCGGCCAGAAGCCGCGAGACAACACATATATATTACTTAACGAGCTCGGCGAGCTTGGCGTCAAGTTCTTCTTCTCCGTCGAAGCGGCCTACCATCTTACCCTCGGCATCAACGATGAACTTAGAGGGGATGTACTGGATAGCATAGTTGTCGGAATTCTTGCCACCCTCGTCGAATACGTTGCTGTAAAGCTCAAGACCGCTGTTCTGAGTGTTGATGAATTCCTTCCATGCGTCCTGGTCACGGTCGAGAGACACTGCGAGGATAGCGAAGTTCTTATCCTTGTAAGTGTCATAGATGCTCTTTACGTGTGGGAGTGAAGCACGGCATGGACCGCACCATGTAGCCCAGAAGTCGATAAGCACAACCTTACCCTTGAGGTCGCTGAGCTTGACATCATTGCCGTTCTGGTCCTTTCCTGAGATTTCTGGAGCCTGCGCGCCGGGCTGGATAGCTTCAAGAGCGGCGATGTACTTGGCGGTAGCCTCGTCAGCAGCCTGAACCTCGGGAGTGAAAGAGTTGTAGATCTCCTTGAGCTCTTCAAGGCTAAGATCGTTCTTCACCTGCTGAAGCACCATGGGAGAATAGAGAGATGCAGGATGAGTCTTGAGGAAGTTCATCTGAGCGTCCTTCACCTGAGAGATGAGACCGTCATATACAGTCTGGAGAGAATCCATCTTAACAGAATCGTTCTGAGCAGCCATGAATTCCTGGCGCAGAGGCATGATCTGAGCATACACTGCCTCCTGGATGCTGCTGAGAGAGTCGTTCTGAGCATTGATTTCAGAACCTGAGATCTCAGCCTTGGAGTAATCGTCGCCATTGAGAGCGATGGTGATTGTACCCGGCTCGATGATCATCTGACGCATCTTCTTGTTAGTGTAAGAGGGCTCGCCAGAGTAGATGGTGCACTGCTTGGGAAGCTCGATGTTGCCGGTGAATGTGAAAGCACCGTTAACTACGGCTACGCTGTCCTTAAATACAGAGTCTCTGTCCACCATAAAGTGGAGACGTACCCACTCTCCGTCGGGAAGGTCGGTAGTACCGTTGATGGTGTACTCGGTAGAGGGCTTTGAGTTACAAGCACTCATGACAGCAAGCATGCCGAGACCGAGAATTGATAATTTTTTCATCTTGTTATGGATGTTAGAAAATGATTGGATAGTTAGTTGTGTGTCCGTTGTCAAGAAAAGATACGAAAAGGGACATAAGCAACTTTTGAAAACAAAAGTACAACAAATATTTGTAACTTACGCCCTTTTCGGTAATATTTCTACTCCCTGAGGTCTATAAGACAGCGTTTATCTGAAGATCTCGGCAAGGCGTGCATCGAGCTCCTCGTTGGTATCCATCTTACCGATCACAGTGCCGTCGGCTGCAATCAGGTACTTGGTGGGGAGATAATGGACCGCATACTTGTCGCTTTGGTCGCCTGACTTATCGTAGCCGGCAAACTGTCCGTCAGGGGTGGTGTTCATCTTGAGTCCGCGAAGGATATTGTGATAATCCTCAATGCCTTCCTCCACAATCACCTCTTTCCATTTGTCAGGGGATGAGTCATTGTCCGCCACGCAGAACACCTCGAATCCCCTATCGTGATACTTATTGTAAAGTTCCCTAACATGAGGAAGGGCGGCACGACATGGGCCGCACCATGTAGCCCAGAAGTCGATAAGCACAACTTTGCCCTTGAGGTCGCTGAGCCTTATCTCCTTTCCGTCGGGGTTATTGCCGATAAGGTCAGGGGCTGGTTTTCCCGGCTGGATCGACTCAAGAACTTCGAGTTCATGTGCCACCTCCTCTGCGGAAGCCTGCACTTCTGGTGTAAGACCATCGAATGCGGCTTTAAGATCGGGATAGGACATACGCCCGGCTGTCATATTCAGGAGAACAGCGGAATAGTAGGATGCCGGATGAGACTTGATGAACTCAATTGTCATTGTCTCATAAATATTCCCGAGAGAGTCGGATTTCGCTTCAAGTACCGGACGTGCAAGCTGATCGGCACCCTGCATAGCCTGACGCACCGACTTTATCTCCTCCTGTATGGGGCGTATAAGAGCCTCGTACTCATACACCTCATCCTGAGTTCTTGAACCTGATATTTTCGCTCCGCTGAAATCCTCGGCAGTAAGACCTGTCACGGTCATCTCGGAAGGCTCAAGATATATGCCGGCACGTGTCTTGCTTTCCCAGTTCATGACGTCGCCCATGTAGAACGTCGCACTGACCGGAACCTCAGCAATGCCGGTAAACGCAAATGTCCCATCAGCAATAACAGTACTGTCGGTCTTTACCGAGTCATTCCGAGTATACACAAGATAGATAGTCTGCCCGTCGGCACCGTCAATTGTGCCTTTGAGATCGAACTGATTGGCAGGGCGGGAGTTGCAGGCTGTCAACACTGCGACAGCACCGAGTGCAAGAATTGATAATTGTTTCATTGTGATTGAATTAATATGCAGGGACACAGGGCGGAGTGTATATGGTAGAGGTGTCATGAAAAAGCTATTTGTTTTTGTGTTTCTGAAGCTACAGCTCGCTCCGCCGGTGTGTCCCTGCAAAATTAAGATTAGTTCATATAAGGCTTGAAATTGGGGTTATTGTTGATGACGTTCTGAGGTATCGGGAACACCCATAGTGACGACTCGGGGGTGAGAGTCATGTCTATTTCGACAAGTGTGCGCCTGTAGGTCTCCTTGTAGTCATCGAGCTGTGTCCAACGCTTCTTGTCGACGAACGACCATACCGACATCATGTTCTCTCCGAGGGCTGTGCTCTTGAGATGCCCGATGGCTGTAGCCTTGTCGTTCACGGAACCTTCGAGTGGAGCATACACCGAAGGGTCGATACGGTTAACGCGGATCTTGTCAAGATGCCCCATGGCTTCATTGTAATTCCCATCGCCGATGGCACATTCGGCAAGCACAAGATACATCTGAGTGGAACGCAGACCTATAACAGGCCACGAAGAATCCATATCCATAGTCATGAAAAGCCCGGGGACACCTATCATTATCTGAGAAGGATCCATAAGCCCCTCATATGAAGCATTCAGAGTGTTGAATCTGTCATGAATCAGATGTCCCGGTTCAAGCTGACCGACATTCAGCCATGTGTTGTAGAACTCGATATTATAGTCAGCGAAATAGTCCTCCGGACATTCAAGCTTCTTACGCAGGATAGCCTGATAAGGGGCCCCGGTTATACCTCCATAGCATGTGGTGAGCATGCTGTTATAATCGGCTACGGTGTTCTTTATATCCAAAGCCCTCCGGGCATCCTGCGCGGCAAGGTCATATCTCTGCATCGACATGTGCACGAGCGCGCGGATGGCATAAAGGCAAGGCTTGCTGAAACGTAGCTGATTGACTGCCGACTCAGGAAGGGCGTCAAGCTCGTCGGCAGCATCAAGGTCAGCTATGATATTGTCATAGAACACATCCAATGTCACCGGTTCGGTAGGTGACTTTATGTCCTGGTCCTCTTTGACATATGACAGAGCCACGGTATGAGACGCTGTGGCAGGATTGTAGGCAGGCGCAAATTTCTGAACAGCAAGAAAGTGGAAGTAAGCACGCACCACATATGCCTCTGCTTTCAAAGCAGCCTTGGTGGCACCATCACCATCGGCAGCATCCACCATCGACAGAATCGGGTTGGCGATACGCCCTATGTATTCATAGCACCCTGAATACCATTCATCGGATGCGGTAAGCTCCGGAAGATTTTCATCATGTCCGACCTCATCCCATCCCATTATTATGGAATTGGTAGTCTTTACAGGCACTTTTAGGATGGTTGACAATGGAGAGTACGCATATATAAGGTCACCGCACACCTCCTGCATTGTCGTCGCCCTGAGGCTGTAGTCGGCATTAAGGAGCAGTTCAAGGTCCTGGGTACGGTTAAGCAAGTTCTTGCCTTTGGCATCGATCTCAGTGAAGTCCGAACATGACGACATTGCAATCGCACTTACAATCATACCCGCCGCTATATATTTGATTTTCATATTTTTCAAAATTAACGTATTGTTGATACTCTTTATTAATTTCAATCTCTAAACTAAAAATGATCAGAGATTAAGATTAAGCCCTACCATATAGGAGGTGGGCCTGCGTATTCCAAGTGTCTCAGGGTCAACGCCAATATCATTGGCAGTCCACAAAGCCTTAGGATTGTTGACCTGGAAACGGACTGTGAGCAGATTTATTCCGAAACGGCGCAGCCAAGTCTCAGGAATTGTGTAACCGAGTACAATATTGCGAAGCTTAAGGAATGAGGCATCGCGGACTGCGGTATTCGAGTAACTAGGCTCAGAGCCTATCGAGGTGGAAGAGTAAATGCCAAGCCCCGGGACATCGGTCTTATTATCAGGGGTCCATGCGTCAACAAAGTAAGAAGCCATTGGAGATGTGAACGTGTCGAACACTTCCGTCTGAGCCAATGCACGCATTTTGTGACCACCATAATATGCAAGCACGAAACCAAGGCTCAGCCCATTCCACTTGAAGGTGTTGTCGATACCCATAATGTACTTGGGGTCGCTCTGTCCGGAGAATTCAAGTATATCTATACTCCTGCCCGAGGCATTATGCTGCACAGCCCCATTCTCCACATAGAAAAGAGTCTGCCCCTCCTGCCCTATCTTGTCAGAGATGCCGGCGAAACGATAGCTCCACATAGCATTGACCGGATATCCGACCTTATAAGGCATGCTGATAAGCTGATAGGCTATGGTTGCCGGGTTCTCGACATCGGTGACCTCGTTGGTATTGTAGGTGAATGTCAAACTTGTGGTCCAGGAGAAATCACGACGGCTACGAGGCACAAACCAGTCATAGCTTGCAACAAGCTCGACACCACGGTTGCGTATGGATGCTGCATTGGCGACAATGGAAGTGAATCCGGTTGTCGGATCGAGATTAATGCCGTTGAATATATCTTTGCCGACCTTATTATAGAAATCTAACGATCCGCGCAGACGATAGTTGAATAGGCTGAAATCGAGACCGACGTTGGTGGTACGGTTCTGCTCCCAACGCAAATCAGGATTGGCAGGAGAGGTCACTGTGCCAAACGGCAGATTGGTATTGCCGTTGATCTCTCCGGCTGAGGCTGTCATCACAGATGTAGCACCCTGATATATATTGCCTGTGACACCGTAGGACACTCGCAGCTTAAGGAAGCTTAGCCAAGGTGCAAAATCCCGTACGAAATCCTCGTTATGCACATTCCATCCGGCACCTACCGACCACAGAGGCTTGCCACGGAACTTGGAATTGAGCCCGAACACATCGGCATAGTCCTTACGGAACGAACCGAACACATTGTACTTCTCATCGTAAGTGTATGTGAGGTTGGCATATCCTGAGCCGTAACGGTGATTGACCTCGGGCACGAGCCCCATTCCATACTCCATATAGGGACCGAACACAAACTGATTGCAAGGGTAGCCTCCGGCCTCCAACATGAAGAGCGGGCTGTTACGCATCTGGCTGAGCTTGCCGAAGTCGACAGTGTGAGTGGAGCTTGACTGCAACTGCTCATCGTATCCGAGAGCAAGAGCCTTGGTGCCCTTGGTGGTTGTCTCGCGGAACTCCAGACCGGCTATGGCTGCAATATCGTGCTTGCCGAATGTGCGGGAGTAGTTTAGCTGACCGCGGGCAGTCCAGTAGTTGCCCTCGATCTCATTAGTCTGAAGGAAACCGCCCGAGCGTGGAGTATAGTAATCCACCGTGCCCTCGGCAGTGCGGTAAGCGAATGCGTTACGCATAGATCTCGCAGCATGGCTCTTTTCCGTCGCAAGATGCTTCTGATTCTGAGTGTCAACCTCATAGATGAACTGAGCATTAGCAGTAAGACCAGGGAGAATCCTGAAGAGCAGATCGCCATGGTAACGCATGTTCTGACGACGGTCGGTCTGAGTGTTGTTGTACATCTCATCCACGACATTCACGCCAAGATTGTGCATACCTTCACCCGGATCCCACCATTCATTACCGTTATACCATGGGTACTGAAGCTTGATAGAGCCATCTGCATTGTAGAAAGGATAGTAAGGAGCAAAAGCCCATGGGTTATCAGCCGAACTGTTATAATCAGATCCATAAGTACGATCGGTAGAGTATATAGAGTTGATCGACACTGTGGCAGTAAGCCATTTGGCAATATCGAAGCTACCTTTGTAAGATATGTTAAGCCACTCGGACTTGTGATTGATCATGCCGCTGTTGTCGTGCTTATAATTCAGGACAATGCTGTTGCGCGACTTGTCGGAAGCACTGCGCAGGGCGATGTTGTACTGCTGGACCAACTGACGGCGATACACATTGTCGGCATAGTCACGAGCAAAGTTGTTGCCTTTCAGCCCGTCAATTATGCTGTTGAGCTGATTACGGTCAATGGCTCCTGTGGCAAGCTGATAATAAGAGTAGTCGATAAGACTCGGGTATGCCTGTCCGGTTTTCAATCCCTGAAGGAAACTTTTAATATTCTGCTCAGGATCATTGTTGCGGACATCATCCTTGACAAAATATTTGTATTCCATATATTCAGTCTCAGCCTTGATGTGCTCTTCGGGTGTCATATAGAAATTGTCGTGATAGTCCATGTTCCTGTTCTCGTACCATGTGAGGTTGGCAGAAAAATCTATATCGATCTTACCTTTCTTTTTAGCATTCTTGGTTGTGACCACTATAATGCCGTTGGCAGCACGCGCACCATAGATAGCGGATGCGGATGCATCCTTGAGCACATTGACACTCTCTATATCATAAGGATTGATATCATCGAGGCTACCCTCGATAGGCAGACCGTCGACCACAAGCAGCGGAGCAGTGGATCCGCTGAGGGTGCCGACGCCACGGATGATGGGCTTGCCTCCATAGGTGGATAGACCTGCGACACGTCCCTCAAGATTGTCAAGCAGGTTGAGGGTATAACGCTCATCAAGCTTGTCGGAGCTTATTGTTGCCACGGAGCCAGTCATTTTTTCTTTCTTGATGTCCTGATAGCCAGTCACAACCACTTCGCTCATCATGGTGACATGTGTCTCCATATTGAAACGAATGTCGTGCATATTCTTAGGGGTCACTTTCACCGACACAGGCTTCATGCCGACAAACACTGCCGTGACCATAGGATTGAGAGCTGTGACGTCAGATATGGTGAATTTTCCGTCAACATCACTGACCGTTATCTTGGTGGTGCCGTCAATCATGATGGTGGCACCGGCGAGAGGCTCGTTCTCCTCGACATCGTAGACAACACCTTTTATATCACCTTTAACAATGTCGACACCGACATTGGGGCGTTTGAGTATGACAGTCTTATCAATCACTTCATAGTCGAGAAACATATTGACAGATATGACACGATTAAGCATCTGCTCAAGGGTCAGACCAGTGTAATTGCATGTCACCGGGCTTTTTGCCGCCTTGAGTATGTCTTTCTGATAGACAAACTCCAGCCCGGTATCGTGCTTGAGAGTGTTGATCACAGCCTCGGGCGTGGCTTTGTCGAATGAGACATTGTACGCTCGCGCATAACCGTCGAGCGGCACAAGCAATGTGACCGCCAGCAACAGGGCTAATAGTACTTTCTTCATTGTAAGATTGTTTTTTGAAGGGGTTAAATAAAAAAGATTGATAATGATGTCTCTCTATATATAGGATTACAGTTGCCTTGTGATGAGGACTTTGTCGCTCTGGGTAATGAATTTAAGCCCGCCGCTTTTCTCGATTATGGAGATTGCAGTCGCGAAGTCGGCATAACGCGGTATGCTTCCCATAAACACGATATCCTCAAGCTCAGCTTCGGCAAACTCGTAAGTAATATCATACCATCGGCTCAAATCGCGCATTATCGAGGCGAGTGGCTGCTCCTCAAACACAAACCGTCCGTTTCTCCAGCCTGTGATGACAGAGGGGTCGACCACCTTCATTTCCACTTTTGGATTGTTGCGGTCGAGCATTGCCTGATGGCCCGGAGACAGCATAACCTCTCCGGAATGGAAATCGCGGCGTGTGAGAGATATCGACCCCTCCTCAAGAGTGGTATAGACTATGGGGTCGTCGGCATAGGCGCGGACATTGAACGAAGTGCCATAGACGCGGATAGTCTGTTCGGGTGTCTCGACATAGAAGGGGCGCGAAGAATCGTGCTTCACAGCAAAATAAGCCTCGCCTGTCACCTGGACACGGCGTTCGCCCGGACTGAACACCTCGGGATAACGGAGAGTGGACTCGGAATTGAGCCACACTTCGGTGCTGTCCTCAAGCACCACTTTGAATTCTCCTCCGCGTGGCACATCCAGGCACAGTTCCGGGACACGGTCGACAGGACAATTATGGGACAGGAGTATCCGATTGCCAACCCGAGAAGTGTCCTGCGCACGGAGTGTGACAGCAGAACCTGACGTGGATGTGAGACGTGCCCGGACCGAGCCCGGAAGGATCTCATCAAGACTCCTGACCTTCACCGAATCATCCGCTGCCGCCATCGGTGCATTTCCGGTGGAAAGACTTATACCATCACCCACATTATATATATAACAGGCGGCACCTATCCCGATAATCACTGCCACAACTGCCGCCGCAGATACAAACCTTGACCACAGCCTGCGGCGCGAGGCTGATATGCGGCGTGACATATCCGCCATAGGACGCTCGATGCGCACAAGCTCGCGACGCGCAAACTGGCGGGTGATATAATCCTCATCGGCAAGACGACGCAGGAGAGCCTGACGCTCGGGAGAGCCCTCAGCCCACCGACGGAGCTCTTCAAGCTCACCGGAGGTGCATTTTCCGATCATGTATCGGTATAGAAGTCTTTGTACTGATTCCATTCTTACAGCCTTTACACAGATAGAGCGCAATGGGTGTGAAAAGGTATATCAAATTTTCACACTTTTTGCGAGAAATTTTGTTAATCATAATTTCAGGTTTGGGATATTGCAGAAAATCGTTAAATTTGCAATGTGTTTAATTACGACCACATCTATAAATCCTTCCGTTCAGGTAAGCTTGAACCCTTCTACGAGAATTTATATCCCGGACTGCTTGTGTATGCCTCAAGGCAGCTCGGGGATGAATTATCCTATCTGGCAGAGGACTGTGTGCAGGATGCAGTGATGGATTCATTCAATGAGCGTCACCGGCTCGGGAATTCCATGGCATGGTATTCCTACATACTTAAAAGTATATTCCACCGTTCGGTAAGCCTTGTGCGGAAAAATAATTCACGTAACAACTACCTTGATTCAGGAGTTGTGGAGCATGCCACTCCCGACCTCGATGTGGAGATTCTTGAACAGGAGGCACTGGATATGCTCTACCAGGCAATAGAGACACTGCCACAGAAGTATCGTGTAATACTCAGAATGAGCTTTGTAGAGGGGCTCAGGAATGCCGAAATAGCCAAGAGACTGGGGATTGCTGAAATCACTGTGAAAAAGCAGAAAGCCCAGATGCTGGCGATGCTGCGCGACAAGCTGCAATTACCCCCCCCCCATTATATTTTCCTTATTATCAGGCTATTACACTTGTATACAATAATTATATGCGACAGGACGGAGCATCGGCACCTAAACATATCTTAACAATGAGTTGTTTTAATTATATAAAAACATCTCATCACTATGTCATCCGCCACTACCGTCCCGACAACTGTGCCTGAAAGACCGAGAAGACCACGAATAATCGAGGTGATGAACCTCATCGTGCTAATACTGTCGGTACTGCTTATTGTGTTCATCTCGGTAGACACCTTTAAGAAAGTCAATTTTCTGGAGAACCATTCCTATATGGTATTTCAGCTATGGGTGTGCATTTTCTTTATTGCCGATTTCTTTATGGAGCTGACCTATAGCGACAAGAAATGGTCGTTCGTGAGGCGCAGGCTCGCATTCCTGCTGCTGTCGATCCCCTATCTCAATATAATAAACCTTACAGGGATGCATCTGTCGGGCGATGTGCTCTACTTCGTGCGGTTCATACCTCTGGCACGCGGCGCGCTTGCCATGTCGATAGTGATCGGATATCTGTCGAGCAATGCTGTGACAAGCCTGTTCATGTCGTATATAGTGATCCTGCTTATGATCACATATTTCTGTTCGCTCATATTCTATGCAATGGAGCAGCCTGTCAACTATCAGGTGACCACCTACTGGTCCGCATTATGGTGGGCACTGATGAACATGTCGACTGTGGGCTGCGACATATCGCCAGTGACTGTAGCCGGGAAAATAGTGGCAGTGATCCTCCCCATAGCAGGGATGATCGTATTCCCGCTGTTCACAGTGTATCTCACAAATTTCCTGACGGGTTATGTGAAAGGGATGGCAGAGAAATAAACGTAAATCATATTGATTTTCGGTTTACGGGAATTTTTCGTACCTTTGCACCTTGAAATTTAGCGAGATAATTAATCGACATGATAGCTGTTAATAATTTAGGGATACAATTCGGTAAAAGAGTGCTGTTTCAGGATGTGAACCTCAAGTTCACTCCCGGTAACTGCTACGGAATCATCGGTGCGAACGGTGCCGGAAAATCGACTCTCATGCGCATTCTCAGCGACCAGCTCAGCCCGACTCACGGAACAGTGACACAAGGACCTGGCGAACGTATGAGCGTGCTTGAGCAGGACCACTTCAAGTTTGACGACTGCACAGTAATCGAAACTGTGCTACGCGGGCACACCGTGCTGTGGGACATCATGCAGGAGAAGGATGCCCTTTACACCAAGGAGGACTTCTCGGATGCCGACGGCATACGCGCCTCGGAACTTGAGGAACGATTCGCAGAGCTCGAAGGATGGAACGCCGAGAGCGAGGCAGCCGCACTGCTCAGCGGTCTCGGCATTAAGGAGGACAAGCACTATACCCTCATGCGCGACATGAGCGGTAACGAGAAGGTGCGTGTGCTTCTTGCCAAAGCACTCTTCGGCAATCCTGACAACCTGCTTCTCGACGAGCCTACCAACGACCTTGACCTCGACACTGTGGCATGGCTGGAGGACTATCTGTCAAAGTTTGAGAACACCGTACTTGTTGTGAGCCATGACCGTCACTTCCTTGACTCGGTGTGCACCCACACTCTTGACATTGACTATAACAAGCTGACACTTTTTGCCGGAAACTACAGTTTCTGGTACGAATCGTCACAGCTTGCCCTGCGCCAGCAGCAGCAGGCCAATAAGAAGGCTGAGGAAAAGCGTAAGGAGCTGCTTGAATTCATACAACGATTCAGCGCGAACGTAGCCAAGTCAAAGCAGACCACCTCACGCAAAAAGATGCTTGAGAAACTCAATGTCGAGGAGATCCAGCCATCGTCACGCCGCTATCCGGGCATAATCTTCACCCCCAACCGCGAACCGGGCAACAAGATACTTGAGGTTAAAGGACTGTCGGCAAGCATTGACGGCGAAGTGCTGTTCAAGGATGTGAACTTCCAGGTGGAGAAGGGTGACAAGATAGCGTTCCTGAGCCATGACCCGCGTGCGATGACTGCCCTGTTTGAAATCGTCACCGGCAACCGGAAGCCCGACGCCGGCACCTACGAGTGGGGACAGACCATCACTACCGCGTATCTGCCGCTTGACAACACGGGGTTCTTCAACACCGACCTGAGTCTTGTCGACTGGCTGTCGCAATACTCCAACGATAACTCGGAAATATATCTCAAAGGCTTCCTCGGCAAGATGCTCTTCTCAGGCGAGGAGGTACTCAAGAAAGCTTCGGTGCTATCAGGCGGCGAGAAGATGCGATGCATGATAGCACGCATGATGATGACTGATGCCAATACCCTGGTGCTTGACTCGCCTACCAACCATCTTGACCTTGAGTCAATACAGGCGTTCAACAACACATTACAGTCGTTCAAAGGCAATCTGCTGCTGTCAAGCCATGACCATGAGTTCATACAGACCGTGTGCAACCGTATCATCGAGCTAACACCCAACGGCACCATCGACAAGCTGATGGATTACGATGATTACATCACTGACGCGAAGGTGCTTGCAGCAAGGGAGAAAATGTACTCGTAAGGCAAAGAACCTCATATATACCACAACACCCCTCCGACTTGTATTAACAGTCGGAGGGGTGTTGTGGTATATATGAAACCAGAATTTTCTCTACAGTTCGATCGACCACTTGTCGGTGGCTACATATGCAGGAAAACGTCGGCGACCTTCATGCAGAGACTCTTTGTCAAGGACAGCATAAATAAGCCCCTTACGTGTGTCATGGACAGGCTTTCCGAGATTGTCGTATATACCCGAATCAATGTCGAGATATTCTCCGTAGGCATCCTTGCCCGAACGGTCGGCACCGACAACATATATCTGATTCTCCACAGCACGCGCAGCAAGGAGTATCTTGAACTGATCGGCACGCGAGTGGGGCCAGTTGGACGGCACAATGAGTACATCATACATATCGTCAGGACGATTGCGTGTCCACACTGGGAAACGGATGTCAAAACAGATGACTATACGGAATACCCATCCGAGATAGCTGATGCGCGGAGCCATATCGCGTCCCGGGGTGTAGACTTTATCCTCGGTCGACAGCGGGAACAGATGACGCTTGTCATAGAAAGTGACGGTGCCCGAAGGCTCCATAAAGAAGCCACGGTTGAAGTAGTGCCCTGCCCCATCGGTAGCAAGGAAGCTTCCTGCGACAGCAAAGCCGAAACTTTTCGCCCAACGACGCAGAGACTCCACAGTGGTGCCGTCATTGCTCTCAGCCAATTTCTCAACCGAATCAATGTCAGGGACAAAAGCGGTGGTGAACAGTTCGGGGAGGACCACCAGATCGGTGTCAGGCTCCACCAGCCTTAAGGCGCACTCCACGGCGATAATGTTTTCCTCCGGCGAGGCATACACAATGTCGAAAGGTATGGCACAAATCTTCATTCGGCAGAGAATTTATCGGATCGTATCCCTTGAAACCCGCGATAGTACTCCTTGACCGCACGCATGTCAGCCTGGATATCGCCTGTAGGGGTAAAAGTCTTTTCCAGATGCACCAGCTTGCGCTCTGCATCAATCGCGCCGAGCACCACAGGGATCTTAGCCTCATAGGCTATGTGGAGGAAACCTGTGTGCCACTCGGTGACACGCGACCGTGTACCCTCAGGGGCTATGGCAAGGCACAGGCGTGATGATTCGTTGAACTTACGTATAATAATATCTGTCAACGACGGACCGCCACGCTTGCGTGACACAGGGATACCGCCAAGAGCCCGGAAAAGATATTTCATAGGGAAGAAGAACCAGGATTCCTTCATAAGGAACCCGGACTTGCGACCCAATGACCAATAGGCGAACTCACAGAGCAAGAAATCCCAGTTGGATGTGTGGGGTGCTACACAGACGATGCTCTTCGGATAGTCGGGGACAGAACATATCACCCGCCATCCGAAGAGCTTCAATACGCTTTTACAGAATCCCATTATACGCTATCAATTCGCCTCACCCTCGGCAAATCCGAGTTCGAGTATATGTTTCATCTGCGCCTTGCGTTCCTCGGGGGTGGACGCATTCGGCACGGCGGCATTCATCTCCTTGAGGATCTCCTGAATACGCGCGTTGAAATGCTCTCTGAGCTTGGCATAGGAAGCCTTGAAATAGGCTCGACGAGCCATAATATATTCCTTTCTGGAATTATAGCCTGACGGCACTCCTGGGAAGTCGATGCTCACAAGCCTGAGAGCTGACTGCTGAAGATCGGCAAGCTGATAGATGATCTCATTGAGCTTTTCGCGGCTTATGCCGGGGATTGCTAACTTAGCTAACACACATTCGCCTGCGAGAGCTCCGCAGATACGATGAATCTCTTTTTTAAGGAGTCGTTTGTTGGCTGCCATAAGTATATATGTTTAGAATGGATGATTTTTTCTTTAAACAACGGTCTGTGCGTTTTCGTTCATAAGAATCTTCTTAAGTGCCTCGTACGAGGCTGATATGCGCGGATGGGTGGATCGATGAGCCGAATCCTGAATGTCCTTGACCTTGAACTCAACACCTGTGGCATCACTGACGGCACGAGGGAATTTAGAGGGATGGGCTGTGGCAAGGAATATCCCTTTCTCGCCCGGCCTGAGGTCATCGCGCAATGCCGCGAGAGCCGCTGCTCCATGCGGATCAAGGAGATAGGAATCAGCGGAATATGTACGCGACATGGACCCGAGAATATCCTCGTCGGTATATGAATACCCTTTGACAAACCTTGACAACGGTCCGTAGTCACTCCCGAACAGGTCGAGAATGCGCGAAAGGTTGGATGGATTACCCACGTCCATGGCACATGCCACCGTACGTACTGCCCTACGCGGTATGAACTTACCGGACAAAAGATAATTGACGGTAACGTCATTGGCATTGTTGGCAACAACAAAGCGAGTCACCGGCAACCCCATCCTCCATGCAAGAAGACCGGCTGTGAGATTGCCGAGATTGCCGGAAGGGACCGACACCACCACATCGTCGGGGAAACCACCTTCACTGCCGACAAGCGAAGCGTAGGCATGGAAGAAATAGAACATCTGAGGAAGAAGGCGGCAGATGTTGATGGAATTGGCAGATGTGATGTCAAATTCCTGGCGAAGTTCGACATCGGCAAATGCTTCTTTGACAAGACGCTGGCAGTCATCGAATGTGCCAAGGACCTCTATGGCATGCACCTGGCTGCCAGGTACATTGAGCCGGTCAAGCTGCATGCGTGACAACCGTTCAGAAGGATATAATATGAAGAGTTCAACCCCCGGAACGTCCTTGAATCCTGCTGCGACGGCACCACCCGAATCTCCGGATGTAGCCAACAACACTTTCACCATACGAGATTCAGACCGAGATGACAATCGGCTGATCACGCGCGCAAGGAACCGTGCGCCGACATCCTTGAACGCAAGTGTCGGACCATGAAACAATTCGAGAGAATATGTGTCTTTATCAATCCTGACAAGCGGTATGTCAAACGAGAATGTGTCATTGACGATTTCCCTTATATCAGAAGAATCGATATCGGATCCAAGCATCAAATCGGCAACGACAAAAGCTATGTCGCGGATGCTCATTCCTGATATATTATTGAAGAATGCCTTAGGTATCACCGGAATACGTTCAGGCATGTACAGACCACCATCGGGCGCGAGACCGTTCATGACGGCTTCCCTCAGTGTGGCTGAGGGTGCTTTTCGATTAATGCTGTAGAATTTCATATATTCCTAAAATAACACTTTTGCCAACGAGTCCTCCTCCTCGGTGATACAGTCAACGAAGCCGCGCTCATAGTCGGCAGAAGCCTGTGGACCGAGACGGTCATTGATGTTGGTGATACGTGCCCTCACATCGAGCAGAGCATCCTGCAAGGCTGCTTCGTCATCACTCACTGCAATGACGCGCCTGGCATGCTCACGACCGAGCGAGTAGGCTTTGCGGTCCTTCACATCGGGACTGACATTGCCTTTGGCTCCGCATCCGACCACCACCGATGCAAAGGTAGCGAAAATAATTGAAAGAAGTGTATTCCTAAGCTTCATGAAATTTTTTTGAAATGTAATCGGTAAGGGCATCTCTCACCTGCTCCATCAGCCATCGCGGAGTAGATGTGGCTCCACATATGCCTACAGACTCGGCACCGCTTATCCAGGAAGAGTCAAAATCATCGGATGACGATACAAGATAGGTGCGTGGGTTCACTGCCCGGCATTCATTGTAAAGCACCTTGCCGTTGCTGCTTTTGGCTCCAGCCACAAAAAGCACCACATCATGAGCTCCGGCAAACTCCCGCAGATGGTTGACCCGGTTAGCTACCTGACGGCATATTGTATCGAAATACCTGAAACTTACGCCCGGGGCTTTCCGACGCTCTATCTCCCGGGTCATTTCGGCAAATCCGCTCAGCGGCATTGTGGTCTGGGAATAGAGCGCGATGTCGCGGCTGAAATCTATACGGTCGAGCTGAGACAGGTTCTCCACCACAATCGCCTCTCCATTGGTCTGCCCTACAAGGCCGTTGACTTCGGCATGTCCTGCCTTGCCATATATCACTATCTGCGGGCGAGGCTCATCATTGTCGTAAGTGTCCTTGATGCGACGCTGAAGCTGCAACACCACAGGACAAGTGGCATCGACAAGCTCTATGCCGAGCCGAGAAGCCACGGCATATGTCGATGGCGGCTCGCCATGGGCTCGTAAAAGCACCCTCGATCCACACAGGCGCGGAAGATCGTCGTGAGTTATGGTCGACAACCCTTTTCTCTCCAGGCGTTCTACCTCATCACTGTTGTGGACAATATCACCAAGGCAATAGAGAGGCGCGTCGGTACGCTCCAACTCCTCCTCAGCCTTGCGTATGGCAGTCACCACTCCGTGGCAAAACCCTGAGCGGGCATCTATCTCTACCAACATCAGCCTAAAGATGAGATACGACTTCTGTAGAGGTCAAGTAGCCAAGAGTTCTGCTCATCGATAGTCATTGATGAGTTGTCGAGACGCACGGCATCATCGGCACAACGCAAGGGACCCTCGGCGCGGGTCTCATCAATATGGTCGCGGGTGCGAACATTGTCGAGGACTTCCTCGAATGTCACACCGGCACCCTTCTCAACAAGTTCCTTATAACGGCGTTCAGCCCTACGCTCAGCCGAGGCGTCGCAGAACACTTTCATCTCGGCATCGGGGAAAACGACTGTGCCTATGTCGCGTCCGTCCATGACTATCCCCTTTCTCTCCCCCATAGACTGCTGCATTCTTACAAGAGCATGACGCACCTGGGGGATAGCTGCCACGGGTGATACACAGTTGCTCACCTCAAGGGTGCGGATATCAGTCTCCACAATCTCGCCGTTGAGAGTCGTTGACTGGGAGTTTCCGTCAACAATGAAGTCAATGCTTATATCAGGTAGAGCAGCAACGATGGCATCCACATCAGGATCCACACCTTGAGCCACCATGCCATGACGCATGGCCCAAAGAGTTACGGCACGGTACATTGCGCCTGAATCGATGTAACGATAACCGATCTCAGATGCGAGACGGCGAGCCATAGTGCTTTTGCCTGACGAGGAATATCCGTCGATGGCTATAATGATTTTAGGTTCAGAACTCATATAAAGTTGTAGAAAGATTAAGCATTATTGTTGTAGCTCCGGTGTGGGGCTGAGCCATGGCGACACCAAGAGCAAAATTGCGCACATTCAATCCGAGACAAGCAGAGAATCCTGAAAGGATGCTACGCCTGTAGGTAGACATGTCAGTGCGCGTACGATAATTGTATCCAAGCCCGAAGCGGAAATTATCGGACGCACGGAAATCCGCACCAAACACGAGGTGGCGGAACAGATTGGACACAAAACGGTCCTTAACCTGCGGCTTGCCGCCGTCAGAGCCGTCGCCATTGTCATAATAAGGCAAATGCCACTTGGTGAGATCGTGGGCTGTGAGCGAGAGAATGAGAGGAACACTTCCGAGCCCTTTGCTGACACCGAGTCTCACATCGACAGGCACACGCTCATACCGACGGTCAAAACGCTTCACCTGTCCTCCGAGATTGGCAACCACAGCCGAAAACGACAAGTCACTGTCAGGGTCGTAATAATTCACACCGATATCGGTAGCAATTGCCATTGCAGAATACGCATCATAGGATGAGTAGACATATTTAAGGCTCGCCCCACCCCGCCAATTGCCGGTGATATCGTGAGCATAAGTGGCAGATACCACCATGTCCTTAGGTGAAAAATCACCTGTCAGCACTCCGTTTATGTCAGCTCCCTTGATATCTCCATAGCCTAAATACTGCACTCCGACAGCCCACGCGCCATGCTCTCCGGCTTTCATGCCAAATTTCACTCCGGCAAAATTGCTGTCGCCGACATAGCGCATATAATTGACACCCAACTGCATTCCCACCTCCGGTCCGAGCAATCCCGGATTGCGGTCGGAGGCATTTATGTCGTCATCTATATTTGAGATGTTAATCCCACCCAAGCCGTAGGCAAGAGTGGACGACGGAACATTCAGAAAAGAATAGAACGTGTCACCACTACCCTGAGCCCATGCGGAAAATGCACACAGACCCAAAGCACCCAGCAAGAACGTCACTCTAAAGATATTGCCTGGACGGAGTTTCATATATAATCTGAACGTTCACACCGGGCACTTTATTGTGAGTGCAGAGAAGTTTACTTTATATGTTCGCGGGCCTCTGACAGATATCTCGACATAGCTTCGGAATCATGAGCCTTGACTATCTCAAGCAACTCGTTGAGTTTGCCCACTATACCTTCAAGCTGTGACGAGGTGTGAGGGTTGAAAAGAATCTCGCTCACCAGATAATCGTCCTCACTCATTAGCCCTTCGGCAATCTGCATATGACGCTTGAAAGTGGTGCCCGGAGCCTCCTGGTGCTTCATGACAGACGCGAATGCGAGAGTAGCTGCAAACGGTATCGAAAGCGAATAGGCGATAGTCTCGTCGTGCTGCGCGAAGGTGTACTCAACGATGTTGAGCCTAAGCCTGGTATAAAGGTCCCTGAAGAACACTTTGCCAAGATGATCACCCTCCGAGATGATTATGGCGTTCTCGTTGCTAAGGTTGCTAAGCGATGCAAAGGTAGGTCCGAACATGGGATGTGTGCTCACAAAAGGATGTCCGCATCCGGCATAGAATTCCGGCAATCCGGTCTTGACCGACGCAATGTCACTGATGATGCATCCGTCGGGCAGATAAGGCATCACCTGGCGGAAGGCATCAATGGTGTATTTAACCGTGGATGCATTTATGACCAACTGAGGCAGGAACCCATCCACCTCCTCAATATCGGAGAACCTTCTGGCATTGAACGTGAAACGCAGACGCTTCGGGTCGGGGTCGTAGACAGCGACATCGTGGTCAAATGACAACAGGTCACAGAAGAAGGAGCCCATCTTTCCGGCTCCAAGTATAAGGATTTTCATTACGACTGCTTTTTATTGTTTAGCTCCACCTGTATGCGCACCGACTCCTCGTGGATTGTCGACAGTATCGAACGCATGAAATCCTCGCTCATGCCCATTGACTTGGCAGCAAGCACACGCGTGGTCATGATATCATCGTAACGCCCTGCCTGGACTACAGGCATGTTGTGCTCCTTCTTGAAAGCACCGATCTCACGCGACACATTCATCCGCTTTCCGAGCACTTCGATCAGTTCGTTGTCAAGCTGGTCGATCTGACGACGCAGATGCACAAGATTCTCGGTGGGGACAGGAGCGTCACGGAACACAAGATTGTCGAGAATAACACCAAGCACCTCGGGAGTTATCTGCTGGTTACGGTCGCTCCACGCACAGTCAGGATCGCAATGGCTCTCTATGATAAGACCGTCGAATCCCATATCGAGGGCCTGCTGGGAGAGGGAGGCAATGAGTTCGCGCTTGCCTCCTATATGACTCGGGTCACATATGATAGGAATGGAGGGGAAACGGCGGCGCAGCTCCAAAGGTATGCGCCACTGCGGATGATTGCGATAAATCTGCGGTCCGTAAGTGGAGAATCCGCGATGTATGACACCAAGACGGCGGATACCTGCGTTATAGAGGCGTTCGAGCGCACCTATCCACAGGTCGAGGTCGGGATTGACAGGATTCTTGACAAGCACGGGTATATCCTTGCCCGCATCTTTAAGCACATCGGCAATCTCCTGCATTGCGAACGGATTGGCAGACGTGCGCGCACCTATCCACAACAGGTCTACTCCATATTCAAGAGCCGCCTCGACATGACCTCGGTTAGCCACTTCGGTCGATACTTTCATACCGGTCTCCTCCTTTACCTTATTGAGCCAAGCAAGCCCCGGAACACCTATACCCTCGAAGCCTCCCGGCTTGGTGCGAGGCTTCCATATGCCTGCACGAAATACTTTTATGCCTGCACGCGCAAGACCGCGGGCTGTGGTCAGGACCTGTTCTTCGGTCTCTGCGCTGCACGGACCTGAAATTATGATGGGACGGTTGAGCTCAACACTGTCTATAGCGAGCGGGAGAATATTTTCCATGTTATTCTTATCTTATTTTGTAGTATAGAGAATATTGTAAGATTATTTTGACATAGCCTTCCGTATGCGGTCAAGAGCTTCGGAAAGCTTTTCCTCAGGGGCGCAAAGGGAGATACGGATATACCTCTCACCGTTATGTCCGAATATGAATCCAGGGGTCACAAACACCCTTGCCTCATCAAGAATCCTGTCGGCGAGACGCTCTGAGTCCACCTCAGGATCGCTTATGCGCCCCCACAGGAAAAGTCCCGACTGAGAAGGGTCGAACGTGCAGCCTAAAGCCTCCATGATGCGCTCGGCTATGACACGCCTTGAGGCATAGGCGGCATTCAGGCTTTCGTGCCAGCCAGCCTCCTCCTCAAGAGCCTTGGCGGCAGCAAGCATAAGCGGCTTGAACTGACCGGAATCGATATTGCTCTTGATGCGCAGTATCCATGACAGGAACTCCGGGTTGCTTATAGCCACCCCTACACGCCATCCGGGCATATTGTGGCTCTTGCTTAGCGAGTTCAGTTCTATGGCTATCTCCTTTGCTCCCGGCACAGAAAGGATGCTCATAGGTTCAGGATTGAGAATAAACGAGTATGGATTGTCATGCACGATGACTATTCCGTGACGCCTTCCGAAATCGATAGCCTTCTCAAAAGTCTCCCTGCGGGCTTTAGCACCTGTAGGCATATGCGGATAATTGAGCCACATAAGTTTCACACGAGTAAGGTCGAGACGTTCGATCGCATCGAAATCAGGCTGCCAACCGCTATCCTCCGTAAGATCGTATGTGACAACTTCCGCTCCTGCCATACGGCTTATGGATGAATATGTTGGATAGCCCGGGTCAGGTATCAGCACCTTATCTCCGGGATTCAAGAAAGCAAGGGATATGTGGGTCACCCCTTCCTTAGAGCCGATGAGAGGCTGTATCTCGGTGAGAGGGTCGACCTCTACCCCATACCATCTCCCATACCATCGGGCAAACGCCTCACGGAGCTGTGGGACACCGACATGTGGCTGATATCCATGATTGGAAGGGTCATGGACAGCTTCAGCCATAGTCGTTATGACGCCTGAGGGTGGCGGAAGGTCGGGACCTCCGATCCCGAGCGATATTATATCAATGCCCCGGCTACGAAGAGCTGATATCTCTTTAAGTTTTGTAGAGAAGTAATATTCCTTTATCTGCTGTACTCGTTGTGAGGGTTGAATATTCATTGCTGACAAATATTTTTTCCGGCATGAGTCACGCCATAAATTATAAACGTTCAATGAGTCACTTTTGCTTCGGAGTATTCACCGAGAATACTTAAATCACGAATCAGAGGTCGCACCGCATCGATAGCCTGATGCAAACGCAGCAGGCTGTCGAATGTCAGGTCCACATAAAAGCGGTACTCCCATTCCCTCCCGACAATCGGGGTGGACTGTATCTTGGAAAGGTTGATGTCATAGAATGAGAGTATGGTAAGGATCTTTGACAGCGCACCCTGGGTGTGAGGGAGGGTGAACACAATCGATGCCTTGTCGATATCCTGCTCCCCCGGACCTATCTCACCTGCGGTGAGAGCATCGGCAAGAATGAGGAACCGGGTGAAATTACGTTTGTTGGTCTCAATGCCACGCTCAAGTATATCAAGTCCGTAAAGCCCTGCGGCATATTCTCCGCACACAGCGGCATGCCCCACAAGGTTATCACGAGCAATCTCCTCGGCACTCCCGGCTGTGTCGAACCGCTCCACAATCTTGAGATTGGGGTGACGACGCAGGTATTGCTCACATTGCATAAGAGCCATCGGATGAGAGTTCACTTCAGTGAGCCGGTCAATCTCCTGCCCGGGAAGCGCACACAACACATGTGAGATGCGCATCTTCAATTCACCTATCACCTTGAGGTTGCTCTGCCGCAGGAGTTCATGGTTCTGAAGTAACGGTCCGGCAATAGTGTTCTCCACTGCCATGATACCCAAAAGCGAGGAGTCGGACGAAAGAGTGTCAAACATTGCCGGGAACGACTCACACGGAACTGTCTCGACCTCCTCTCCCTCAAAGTAAAGATGGGCAGCGGCATCATGGAAGCATCCTGCCACCCCTTGAATAGTGATCTTTTTCATTTCACCTGTATCTTAAAAAATCATCCCGCCTCCTTTGTGTCAAGGAAGCGGGATACTGTATTGTCGATTGCTTATCGGCTATATGCCTTGTTGATCATTAATCGGATTATGTACGCAATGTCCCGCTTCTTATTTTTTTGCAAAATAAAAATAATAAAAAAAGGAATATGCGTAAAATCGTGAATTCATATCAAAATTGACAACTTTTGCTTTCAATTACGCAGCAAAGGTAGGATATATTTTACAAATCACCAAAAAAAATTATTTAAAAATATCACAAACAAATGGATTGGCAACAGATGAATGACCTACCCGATATGACCACAACACATTGTATATGTCAAATTATCAGACTTTCAACTGGTCTTTTGGGCACACAATGATTATCGTCGGCATCACGATAGTACCTGCAATCTCCATCATCAGTCATCTCCACTATCCTTACACGCTCTGAGGCATATCCCATAGCCAACACATAGCGAGGCCTATATCGTCCGGACAGTCCGAGAGCCTTGGCTACAGCAGCAGAATCGAACGCTTTGATTATACAGCATGAAATCCCTAACGCCACAGCTCCGAGCGTCAATGCCTGCAAGTGCAGACCGTCATCACAAAGGCAATCATTCGCGATCTCTGTGTCAATACATTGCACAATATAGGCAGATGGACGTTCGCCACAACCAGGGCCATCCCAATCCTTATAATACCCCGCCCAGGCAAGAGCGGGAAAAACAGATTCTCTCTCATGGGGATCTGTCACTATACGATAGCGCAACGGCTGTAGGTTCCGACCTGAAGCACACAGCCTTACAAGCCCTACAATCCTTTCAACAGTGCTTTTTTCAATCCCATGCGACTCATCAAACCTCCTGACAGAACGGTCCGCAAGAAGCATATCCTCCAATATCTGAAATCTATTATCAGTCATAACATCATTGATTGATGGACATATCATATTATCTATTGTGCCTAAAACATGGATACATTAATATCGTATACCCGATACCCGCACCATATACCGACAAAGTTACAAAATAATGCGATAACAAGCCTCACTATCGGCCGGCTTATAATAAAAAAGAATCTACATGACACGTCGCTATGGCGCAAACCGGCACGGCTGACGCATCTTAAATAAACTTAACGGCTGTTTACCAATATAAATAGGCATACAGCC
>ERZ777011.570-NODE-570-length-55063-cov-99.448898_pt1 | contig 55063 bp, 28 predicted proteins | sample MGYA00374964_ERZ777011 | MGnify/ENA primary metagenome ERZ777011 (study PRJEB29310, sample SAMD00008975) | mouse gut metagenome | study: EMG produced TPA metagenomics assembly of the Metagenome analysis of fecal microbiota from mouse which was promoted...
CGTTTATCGTTCTTCTTGAATACATTGACATAAAGAACATTCTTGCCGACGAATTTCTTGTCGGCAACAGGAGTAACGATATACTTACCATCGCGGAAGAAGATAATGACATCATCGATATCCGAACAACATGCCACGAACTCATCTTTTTTCAAGGCTGTTCCGATAAATCCTTCTTCGCGGTTGATATAAAGTTTCTCGTTTGCTTCTACTACTTTGGCAGCTTCGATGGTGTCGAAGTTGCGAAGTTCCGTACGGCGCGGGAAGTTCTTGCCGTATTTGTTCTTCAACATCTGATACCAGTTGACGGTATAATCTACGATATGAGCCAAATGGTCGTCAATCTCGGCCACTTCCTCTTTCATTCTGGCAATCAGTTCGTCCGCTTTGTCCGAGTTGAATTTCAGAATACGCCCCATTTTGATTTCCATCAGTTTGAGAATATCCTCTTTGGTCACTTCGCGGATAAATGTCGGATAGAATGGCGTCAGGCGTTCGTCAATATGTGCGCAGGCTGCGTCCATATCTTTGGATTGTTCGAACTCTTTGTCCTTATAGATGCGTTCTTCGATAAATATTTTTTCGAGCGAAGCAAAGTGCAACGCTTCCAGTATTTCGTTTTTCTTGATTTCCAGTTCCTGCTTTAGCAAATCCAGCGTGTTGTCTGCCGACTTTCTCAAGACTTTGCTGACAGTGAGGAAATGAGGTTTGCTGTCATCAATCACGCAGCAGTTGGGTGAGATACTTACTTCGCAATCGGTGAATGCGTACAATGCATCGATTGTTTTGTCCGATGATGTACCTGGTGCCAGATGCACTAATATTTCTACGTTGGCAGCTGTGTTGTCATCTACCTTGCGAATTTTGATTTTTCCTTTATCGACAGCTTTCAGGATAGAGTCGATCACTGTTGAAGTGGTTTTCCCATAAGGGATCTCTGTGATTGCAAGCGTTTTGTTATCAATCTTGTTGATCTTGGCACGTACTTTCACTGCTCCGCCACGTTCTCCGTCGTTGTATTTGGCTACGTCAATCGAGCCGCCTGTCTGGAAATCGGGATATAGTTGGAATTCCTCTCCACGCAGGTAACTGATGGAAGCATCGCAAAGTTCGTTGAAGTTATGTGGCAATATCTTGGAAGAAAGTCCAACGGCGATACCTTCCACTCCCTGTGCTAATAATAACGGGAATTTCACAGGAAGAGTGACCGGTTCCTTGTTTCGTCCGTCATAAGAAAGTTTCCATTCGGTAGTTTTGGGATTGAAGACAACATCCAGCGCAAACTTGGACAAGCGTGCTTCGATATAACGGGGAGCAGCTGCGCCGTCTCCGGTGAGGATATTACCCCAGTTACCCTGGCAGTCAATCAACAGGTCTTTCTGTCCTAACTGTACCAAGGCGTCCCCGATGGAAGCATCACCGTGGGGGTGGAACTGCATGGTGTGTCCCACAATATTTGCCACTTTGTTATACCGTCCGTCGTCCAGACGTTTCATAGAATGCAGGATACGGCGTTGTACAGGCTTTAAACCGTCATTGATATGAGGTACGGCACGTTCCAAAATAACGTATGAGGCATAGTCCAGAAACCAATTCTGGTACATGCCTGTTAACTGATGTTTTACGTTTTCGTCCCGCGCGTCCGCCGGTTTGTAGTCTGAATGTTCTTCCGGTATCTCGTTGATTTCGTCACTCATATATCAATCTTCGCTTTGCTTTTACAATAGGTTATCTTTGCGGACATCAAAAAAGGAGGATGTCCATGCAAAAATACGAAATAAATTCATATAGGGACGCAAAGAACTCACGTTTTTTGTCCCCAGACCCACCGGCATAAATGGAAGCGGTCGATGCGTCAGCGCAAAGATACGGCAAAGATACGGACCAGACAAGTGATTTGGAAAATGTGCGTGTATAAATTCGTGTATCAAAAAAATGGATGTCTCCCTCCTTCCTCATTCCTTCCGAAGGAGGGTTAGGGAGGATGTTTTCTTTCTTTTTTCTTTTCTTTTCTTTTCTTTTCTTTGTGGAGATTTTGCCGGTTAAACCGCGTTTTTTGCCGTTTTTGTATGCAGTATCGCTGTTTTTGCATACAATATTGAGCTTTCTGTATGCAGCATCCGCATGTAATATCCGTATGTGGAAGGGGGGATGTGGCTTTTGAATGGATGTGTCGGGTGCGAATTGTCCGATTGTCTGGTATTAACAGTTGAGGTTGTCAGTTGTTAATAGCTGAACTGTCAGTTGTTAATAGTTGGGATATCAGGTATTAATACTTGAAACGTTGTGCATTGGCAGTTGTGACGTCAGTCATTAATACTTGAAAGCGTAAAGAGCAGGCGTCAACACTCTCCAAACAATGAAAATGAGACGAAGAAGGTCAGGAATAAGATAAATTAATACCCTCCCTGTCTTATTTATGAGATAAATCCCTATCTTTGTGGCACTTTTTACGAAAAAAGGAAAATCAAATTAATAGATATAGAAAAGAAAATGGCACAAGAAGACGTTTTTAAGAAGCTTGTATCGCATTGCAAAGAGTATGGTTTCGTATTCCCTTCGAGCGATATCTACGACGGACTAGGCGCTGTGTATGACTACGGTCAGATGGGCGTTGAATTGAAAAATAACATCAAGAAATACTGGTGGGACAGCATGGTGCTGTTGCACGAAAACATTGTCGGTATCGACTCTGCCATCTTTATGCACCCTACTATCTGGAAGGCTTCCGGACACGTTGACGCATTCAATGACCCTTTGATTGACAATAAAGACTCTAAGAAACGTTATCGTGCTGACGTGTTGATCGAAGATCAGTTGGCAAAGTATGACGAGAAAATCAATAAAGAAGTAGCGAAAGCTGCCAAGAGATTCGGCGAATCTTTTGATGAGGCTCAATTCCGTTCTACCAACGGACGTGTATTGGAGCATCAGGCAAAGCGTGACGCACTTCACACTCGCTTTGCTAAAGCTCTGAACGACGGTAATCTGGAAGAACTTCGCCAGATTATCGTTGATGAAGAAATCGTATGTCCGATTTCCGGTACGAAGAACTGGACGGAAGTTCGTCAGTTTAACCTGATGTTCTCTACTGAAATGGGGTCTACTGCTGACGGTTCTATGAAGATTTATCTTCGTCCGGAAACTGCACAGGGTATTTTTGTAAACTACCTCAATGTACAGAAGACTGGTCGTATGAAAGTTCCTTTCGGTATCGCACAGATTGGTAAGGCTTTCCGTAACGAGATCGTTGCCCGTCAGTTCATCTTCCGTATGCGTGAGTTCGAACAGATGGAAATGCAGTTCTTTGTAAAACCGGGAACTGAACTTGACTGGTTCAAGAAATGGAAAGAAATCCGTCTGAAATGGCATAAGGCTCTTGGCTTCGGTGATGCAAGCTATCGTTATCACGATCACGATAAACTGGCTCACTACGCAAATGCCGCTACTGATATCGAATTCCTGATGCCGTTCGGATTCAAAGAAGTGGAAGGTATTCACTCGCGTACTAACTTCGACTTGTCTCAACATGAGAAGTTCTCCGGCAAGAGCATCAAATATTTCGATCCGGAACTGAACGAGTCTTATACTCCGTACGTAATCGAAACTTCTATCGGTGTCGACCGTATGTTCCTTAGCATCATGAGCGCAGCTTATTGCGAAGAGCAGCTGGAAAATGGTGAAAGCCGCGTAGTGTTGAAATTGCCTGCTGCTTTGGCTCCGGTGAAGCTGGCAGTTATGCCGTTGGTGAAGAAAGACGGTCTGCCTGAAAAGGCTCGTGAGATTATCGACGACCTGAAGTTCCACTTCCATTGCCAATATGATGAAAAGGATAGTATCGGTAAGCGTTATCGCCGTCAGGATGCTATCGGTACTCCGTACTGTGTGACAGTTGATCATCAAACATTAGAAGATAACTGCGTGACATTGCGTAACCGCGATACCATGCAACAAGAGCGTGTAGCTATCTCTGAACTGAATAACATCATCGCAGACAGAGTAAGCATCACTTCTCTATTGAAAACTTTACAATAAACCTTTGACGAATGAGTAAAAAGATCTATTTATTCTCCTTAGTATTACTGGCTTTGACGTTCACGGCTTGTAGTGAAACGGAAGAAGTTGGCAAGTATGATAATTGGCAGGCACGTAGTGAGGCATTTATCGACTCTATAGCGAATGTATATGCTGGGCAACAAAATGGCAGCATAGCAGTTACAGATGAAAAGGAGAGACTCTATGCCTTTACAGATTTGACCAATAATCAAAAGATATATGTAAAGAAGATACAAGACGGGGATGGAACAGAGTCTCCTGTATATACTTCTACTATCAGTGCCTATTATCGTATGTCTTATTTGAATGGAGATGTAGTTCAGCAGACTTTCACCGGCACAGAGCCGACAGAGTTTGATTCCCCTGCAGAGTTTTCTTTGGATGGTGTAATTTCCGGCTGGTCTTATACATTGGTTCATATGAAAGCAGGTGATTTCTGGACATTATATATTCCATATCAAAGTGGTTATGGTTCCGGTACCGGTAGTGATGGATCTTTACAGGCATATTCTGCATTAGTCTATAATGTAAAGTTAGATAAGATTGTAGATAGATAGTCTTATATAATATAATGAGGATAAAGAGGTATTGTATCGTAATAGATACAATACCTCTTTTTTACTCAAGAAGACAATTTTGCCGAATAAAAACAGCACTTTTAACGAAAAGTGCTGTTTTTATTCGGCAATTTATCTTATATTTGCCTACATCATTAATAAACAATGGATTATGGATACGCTTTATAGAACATTTAGGATGTTGCTTAACAGTACATCAACAGAATTTGTACGATATCTTCACGACCAAATAGAATGGGATAGCCGTTTAATTGCGATTTTGGGTGCTAGAGGCATTGGTAAGACAACTATGCTTTTGCAACATATCAAGTTATATGATAACGTTGATGAAACTTTGTTTGTCACTGCTGATGATTTGTATTTTACTGAACATAAACTTGTTGATTTAGCTATGGAATTTTATCAACATGGTGGGAAGAAACTCTATATTGATGAGATTCATAAATATAACGGATGGGCTCGGGAAATAAAAAATATATATGATTTGATTCCCGCATTACAAGTAGTATATACCGGGTCTTCCATATTAGAGTTAGAGACGGGAGAAACGGACTTGAGTCGTAGAAAGTTGGAATATCGTATGACCGGGCTGTCTTTTCGTGAGTTTCTAGCTATATCTCGTGGATATCATCTGCCTGTTTATTCTTTGGAAGACGTATTAAATCATAAGGTCGATTTCCCTTATGACAAAGAGCGCCCTCTTCAATTATTCAAAGAGTATTTGCAACAAGGCTTTTATCCTTTCTTTAAGGAAAAAGGTTATTTTATACGGTTACAAAGTATTGTAAACCAGACTTTGGAAAATGATATACCGACTTTTGCCAAGATGAATATAACTACTGCGCAAAAAATAAAAAAGCTGCTGTATATTATAGCAAAAAGTGTTCCTTTCAAACCTAACTTTACTAAATTGGCTACATTGCTTGATATAAATAGAAACACGGTTTCTGATCTTATGTGCTATTTGGAGAAAGCCGGTATGATTAACCAACTTCGTTCGGATACGGAAGGTATCAGGCTGTTGGGGAAAGTGGACAAGGTTTATTTGAATAATACGAATTTGGCTTATGCTCTTGCCAACAATGTGCCTGATATTGGAAATATACGGGAAACTGTATTCTTTTCTACCATGAAAGCAACTCATCCTATTGTAACTTCTTCAGTTTCCGATTTCTCGATAGGCGATTATACTTTTGAAATAGGGGGTAAAAATAAGACGCAGAAGCAAGTGCGGGATGTGGAAAATGCTTATATCGTGAAAGATGACATCGAATATGGCATGAGAAATATTATTCCGTTATGGATGTTCGGGTTTGTATATTAACGTAGTGGTTTAATACTACTCTCCCTAATCTGCAAATGTGTCGGAATCGTCACCTGCTTGATAGTCTTATCTCCTTTAATCTGTTCAATCAATAATTGGCAGGCTGCTTCCCCCATTTTATAGGTCTGATGAGATACGGCAGATAATTTGGGCTCCACATAATTAGCATGCTGTTCGTCCGTATATCCGATAATTGCTACATCATCCGGAATCCGGAGACCATGGCTCTTGATAACTTCCATAGCTGCGAAAGCCAATGTATCATTCATCGCAAGAATGGCATCGGGTGGCTGGGGGAGAGACAGTAATGTCTCAGTTGCAATCTTACCTTCCTCATAATCAATCTTACGGCAGACTACTAATTCCTTTTCAATAGGAATACGATTCTCACGCAAGGCTTCCAGATAGCCGTGCTTTCTTCTCTTTACAATATCCAGATGATTGGCTCCACCGATAAAGGCTACCCGTTTACTTCCATTATCCAACAGATGTTGTGTTGCCATTTGCGCTGATTGTGCCCCATCCGCTACGACCGAAGAAAACCGGTCTGTCAGGCAAACACGGTCGAACAGGATAAGGGGCATATTGATGTCTTTCAAGGCGGAGATGTGGGAGAAATCGGTTGTTTCTTGAGACAGACAGGCGATAATACCTTCCACACGCATATTGACCAGATTCTCGATGTTCCGCTTTTCGTGCTCGTAAGACTCATGCGAGGTCGTGATAATCACAAAGTATCCGTTGGCGATAGCCATGTTTTCTATCCCGTTCAGGATAGAAGCGAAGAAATGGGTAACGATATCCGGAACTACTACTCCGATGATGCGCGGTGCATTTTTCCGCAGGCTCATGGCAAAAGGGTTGGGGCGGTAGTTCATCTCTTTAGCCAGTGCCTTTGCTTTGGCGCAAAGTTCACGGCTGATTTCCGGACTATCCTTTAGTGCCCTGGATACAGTAGGAATCGACACCCCCAATGCTTGGGCGAGATCTTTTAATGAAGTATGTTTCCGGTTGTCCATTTGAAAGTCTGCAACTTAGATTCTTTTTACAAAGAAAGTACATTCCCGGAAAATTAAAAGCATCTGAAGCAATATTTTTTACGTAAACCGTTACGTTGGTTTTTCGACTGCTCTCTGCTGCACTGAAACTATTACTGACCTATTTTTGTCGCATACAAAATGATTTAAAATCTAAAAGTATGCAATACCATGAAATCGGAAAGACGGGGATGAAAGTCTCCTCTCTTAGTTTCGGAGCTTCTTCCTTAGGGGGAGTTTTCCATGATTTGAAAGAAAAAGAAGGCATCCAGGCTGTGTTTATTGCTGTTGAAGCGGGGATGAACTTTATCGATGTGTCTCCTTATTACGGACATTATAAAGCGGAAACAGTGCTGGGAAAGGCACTGAAAGAGCTTCCTCGCGACCGTTATTACCTTTCTACCAAAGTGGGACGTTATGGAAAGGATGGAGTGAACCTGTGGGATTACTCTGCCAAGCGTGCTACCGAGAGTGTATATGAGAGTATGGAACGCTTGAACATAGACTTTATCGACTTGATAAATGTGCACGATATTGAATTTGCCGATTTGAATCAGGTGGTGAACGAAACGCTGCCGGCTTTGGTGGAATTGCGTGAGAAAGGTGTCGTAGGTCATGTCGGAATCACCGACTTGCAACTGGAGAATCTGAAATGGGTCATCGACCATTCTCCAAACGGTACGGTTGAATCTGTCCTTAGTTTCTGCCATTATTGCCTGTGCGATGATAAACTGGCTGACTTCCTGGATTACTTTGAATCTAAAGAAATAGGTGTAATCAATGCTTCGCCGTTTTCAATGGGACTTTTGAGCGAACGGGGTGTTCCCGCTTGGCATCCGGCTCCAAAGCCTTTAGTAGAGGCTTGTCGCAAAGCAATGGAACATTGCAAAGCGAAAAACTATCCGATTGAGAAACTTGCCATGCAGTTCTCCGTCAGCAATCCTCGCATTGCTACCACTTTGTTCAGTACGACCAATCCGGAGAATGTGAAAAAGAACATCGCCTTTATCGAAGAACCGGTTGATTGGGAACTCGTTCGGGAAGTGCAGGACATCATCGGAGAGCAGAAACGCGTAAGTTGGGCAAACTCATAAATAAGAAATCATCCAAACATGGACTACACAATTATTGATGCACATGCTCATCTGTGGTTACGGCAGGATACGGTCGTAGATGGACTCCCTATCCGAACGCTTGAAAACGGCCGTTCGTTGTTTATGGGAGAAATCCGGCAGATGGTTCCACCTTTTATGATAGACGGAGTGAATAGTGCGGAGGTCTTTTTGTCGAATATGGACTATGCGCAAGTGTCTGCCGCTGTCATTACGCAGGAATTTATTGATGGCATACAGAACGAATATTTAGCCGAGGTTGTTGTCCGTTATCCCAATCGTTTCTTTGTATGCGGAATGTGTGAGTTTCGTAAACCGGGATTTCTGGAACAGGCAAAGACACTTATAGCCAAAGGCTTTAAAGCTATCAAGATTCCCGCACATCGTCTGTTGCTGAGAGAGGGCAGGGTGATGCTGAATAGCCGGGAGATGATGCAGATGTTCCACTATATGGAGGAGCGGAATGTGATGCTTTCCATTGATTTGGCGGATGGGGCGACACAAGTTCCTGAAATGGAAGAGATAATTCAAGAATGTCCCCGGCTGAAGATAGCTATCGGACATTTCGGGATGGTCACGTTGCCGGATTGGCTCGAACAGATAAAGTTGGCACGTCACCCGAATGTAATGATTGAATCCGGAGGAATCACGTGGCTGTTCAATGACGAGTTCTATCCCTTCAAAGGCGCGGTTAGGGCTATTCGTGAAGCGGCAGAATTGGTAGGGATGGAGAGGCTGATGTGGGGTTCGGATTATCCGCGTACTATTACGGCCATCACCTACAAGATGTCCTATGACTTTGTGCTGAAATCGCCTGAATTGTCAGAGAAGGAAAAAGCGCTTTTCCTGGGAGAAAATGCCCGGCACTTCTATGGCTTTACAGACCTTCCCGTGCTGCCTTACATCAAGAATATGTCTGAATAGGGAGGGGTGTCTTAAATAGGAAAGGCTATAAAGTAATCGATTAATAAACTTATTTATTAAACATATCCAATGAAAGCAGTTCAAATTGTCAACCCCTCCGAAATGAAGGTGGTTGAACTGGAAAAAACGACCGTTGGTGCCGGTGAAGTATTAGTAAGAATCAAGTATGTTGGTTTCTGCGGCTCTGACCTGAATACCTTTTTGGGACGTAACCCGATGGTGAAGTTGCCGGTAATCCCGGGGCATGAGGTGGGAGCAGTGATTGAGGAAATCGGTCCGGATGTTCCGGCAGGCTTCGAAAAAGGGATGAACGTGACATTGAATCCATATACCAACTGTGGTAAATGTGCTTCTTGTCGCAATGGCCGTGTCAATGCCTGTGAGCATAATGAAACGTTAGGCGTACAGCGCAATGGAGTGATGTGCGAATATGCCGTATTGCCTTGGACAAAGATTATTCCGGCTGGTAATATCTCTCCTCGCGATTGTGCGTTGATTGAGCCGATGAGTGTCGGATTTCATGCGGTATCTCGTGCGCAGGTAATTGACAATGAGTTTGTGATGGTTATTGGTTGCGGTATGATCGGTATCGGTGCCATTGTACGTGCTGCTTTGAGAGGAGCAACGGTCATTGCTGTCGATTTGGATGACGACAAACTGGAACTGGCGAAGAAGGTCGGTGCATCTTATGTGGTTAACTCTAAGACAGAAAATGTACACGAGCGGATACAGGAAATAACGGAAGGATTCGGTGCTGATGTGGTGATTGAAGCTGTCGGCAGTCCGGTCACTTATGTAATGGCAGTGGACGAAGTCGGATTCACGGGGCGTGTGGTTTGCATTGGCTATGCCAAGAGCGAGGTGGCTTTCCAGACGAAGTTTTTCGTACAGAAAGAACTGGATATCCGTGGTTCGAGAAATGCGTTGCCGGCAGATTTCCGTGCCGTAATCAATTATATGAAAGAAGGGGATTGTCCGGTAGAAGAACTGATTTCGAAGATAGCCCAACCGGAAGGGGCTTTGGACGCTATGCAGGAATGGGCGGCTAATCCGGGAAAGGTGTTCCGTATCTTGGTTGAGTTTTGATAGGTCCTTTTGATAAGTATAGTTGTTGATGCCCGTTGTTCCGGGTATGTAATAGGTGTGAGATGGGGTAATGTAACATGGGTAAATATAGATGTAACATCCTTTATCCGATATGTAGCATCACAAAGAAATCATGTAGCATACTTGGGGTAATATATCTGTTTGCATTTTCTATTTTTGTGATGTGGAAGATAACAAGGAACATTTATAGAAAACAAATATCATGAAAACAAAACTCAAATTGACGGCTGGTCTTGTTTTGCTCACGATCTGTCCTGCGTTGCAAGCACAGAATCCAGTGGTGCAAACCTCGTACACTCCTGACCCGGCACCCTTTGTTTATCGGGACACCGTATTCCTCTTTACAGATCATGATGAGGATGATGCCCAATACTTCAAGATGAAAGACTGGCAACTGTACAGTACCACTGATATGGTGAACTGGACTTATCGGGGGACTCCTATGTCGACAGCTACTTTCCAATGGGCTAAACAAGGAGACAATGCTTGGGCTGCACAAGCAGTAGAACGCAATGGCAAGTGGTATTGGTATATTTGCGCCGAAGACACTACGAAGCATTTGCATGGAATTGGCGTAGGCGTAGCAGACTCTCCCACAGGTCCCTATACTGATCCTCTGAAACGTCCGCTTATTCCGGGCGACTGGGGGTATATCGATCCTTCCGTTTTTATCGACGATGATGGGCAGGCGTATCTCTTCTGGGGAAACAACGGGCTGTGGTATGCCAGATTGAACGAAGATATGATCTCTTTAGGCAGTGAAGTGATAAAAGTCAATACAGAAGATACGGACGCTTTCGGACCGCTTGTGATGAAACATGATTATCAGTTGAATAAACGAATCCCGAAAACCAATTATGAGGAAGGCCCGTGGGTGTTCAAACGCAATGGACTCTACTATCTTGTCTATGCTGCCGGTGGAGTACCGGAACATATGGCTTATTCTACTTCAAAGAATATCAACGGTCCGTGGAAATATCAGGGGCGTATAATGAATGAAGCAGAAAACAGCTTTACCATTCATGGTGGAAGCATCGAATTTAAAGGGCGGAATTTCATGTTCTATCACAACGGCCTTTTGCCGAACGGTGGAGGCTTTCGTCGGTCTACTGCCATTGAGGAGTTCACGTTTGGTGAGAACGGTGAGATTCCTTTTATTCCTTTCACTAAAGAAGGAGTACGTACCCCGACTGCCAACCTGAATCCTTATCAACGGGTAGAGGCTGAAACAATGGCTTTCGGTTATGGCTTGAAGACGGACCGCCAGCCTGGCAATAATCATTATCTGACTTCCATTCATAACGGCGATTGGCTGAGACTTCGTGCCGTAGACTTCAAGAACGGAGAAGCGAATCATGTTGTCGCTTCTCTTCCTAAAGTAAGAGCAGGTGGAACCATTGAATTTTATGTAGACAACTTGGGTGGAAAACCGATAGCTATATTGCCTGTCGCACCAACTGATAAGAAACAGCAAGAGTGGCAAGCGGATATTCAGAAGAAAGTGGCCGGTATACACGACTTGTATTTGCTTTTCCGGGGTGGTGACGATGAATTGTTTGATTTCGATTGGTGGCAATTTAAATAATTCGTTTTCAAATAATTCGCTTTCAAATAATAGATAATATAGCCAGTTAACAAAAAACGATGATTATGCTGAAAACAAAAATCAACACTATTCTGCTGTGTACTCTTTTTACATGGTTCTTCCCGCTATCAGCCGGAGCACAATACCGTAATCCTATTCTTTATGCTGACGTGCCCGATATGTCAGTATGTCGCGCAGGCGATTACTTTTATATGGTTTCCACCACTATGCACCTGATGCCGGGAGCGCCTATCATGCGTTCGCCGGACATGAAACATTGGGAAACTATCAGCTACGTATTTCCCCGCATTGACGATGGTCCCCGTTATGATCTGCTCGAAGGTACTGCTTACGGGCAAGGACAATGGGCATCATCCATCCGCTATCATGACGGTAAATTCTATGTATGGTTTACAGCCAATGGCGCGCCCGGACGCGGGTTTGTCTATACTGCGACAGATCCGGCCGGTCCCTGGAAACTTCTTTCGCGCCCCCCGCATTTCCATGACGGTTCGCTTCTTTTTGATGATGACGGGCGGGTGTATCTCTTTCACGGTACGGGACAGCTTACGGAGTTGAAACCCGATTTGACCGATGTACTTCCCGGTGGCATCAACCAGCAGATCTTTGAACGGGATGCTGACGAACAAGGTCTGTTGGAAGGTAGTTCCGTCATCAAGCATAATGGAAAATATTACTTGCTGATGATTTCTATGGATTGGAGTATTCCCGGCCGTCTGCGTCGTGAAGTATGCTATCGTGCCGATAAGATTACCGGACCTTACGAAAAACGTGTCATTCTTGAAACAGAGTTCGACGGGCATGGCGGTGTTGGTCAGGGATGCATCGTAGACGGGAAAAACGGTGAATGGTACGGACTGATTTTTCAGGATCGTGGTGGCGTAGGGCGTGTGCCGTGTCTCATGCCTTGTACATGGACGGAAGATGGTTGGCCTATGCTGGGGGACAAGGATGGGCGCATCCCGAATGATACCACTTTATCGTATATGTCAATGGAGGGTATCTGCGGTTCGGATGATTTTTCCGCTTCCGGGCTTTCACTTTACTGGCAGTGGAATCATAACCCCGTCGATCAGGCATGGAGTCTTACCGATCGTCCCGGATTTCTGCGTTTGAAAACCTCCCGTGTGGTAGATAACCTGTTTGTTGCTCCCAATACGTTGACCCAACGTATGGTAGGACCGAAATGCATGGGCACTGTCAGTCTCTCTCTGGCGGGGATGAAAGATGGTGACCGTGCGGGATTATCGGCTTTTAATGGTGACAGCGGTGTGCTTACGGTTGAAAAGAACGGAAATAAACTGTCTCTTGTGATGAGTGAACAGAAAAGTGTGTTTGATAAAACGAAGCATGCCATTAGCCGTGTGGATATGACCGAACAAGCCCGTATACCTCTTAAAAAAGAGCTTGTCTACTTGCGTGTGGAAGGCGACTTTACCAATGGACGGGATGAGGCACGTTTCTCTTATAGTCTTGATGGGAAAGCATGGATACCTGTCGGTCTGCCTATTAAGATGAAGTTTGACTACACCCGTATGTTCATGGGCAGTAAGTTTGCCATATTTAATTATGCTACACGTTCCGTGGGCGGTTATGTGGATGTAGACTCTTTTGATTATTCGTTCTGTGATGCGTCAATGCAACACACAAATATGTATTTGTCACCAATGGAACATTGTTTTATTGGGAAATAGGCTATTTTTGTTTCCAAATTAATCATAACTAATAAGTATATAATATGATGAAAAGAGGTTGGATACCGATTATGGGTGTTTGTTTGGTGTTATCGTTTTCGGCATGTAAGCAATTGCTGCCTTACCAGGACACTTCCTTAACGGCGGAACAACGGGCGGAGGATTTGTTGCCCCGGTTGACTTTGGAAGAAAAAGTATCAATCATGCAAAATGCGTCACCTGCTATCCCCCGGCTGGGAATTAAAGAATATGAGTGGTGGAATGAAGCGTTGCACGGTGTGGGACGTGCCGGATTGGCTACTGTTTTTCCCCAGTCTATCGGTATGGGAGCTTCTTTTAATGATTCATTATTATATGAAGTGTTCAATGCCACTTCCGATGAGGCTCGCGTAAAATCGCGTATTTTCGGTGAAAGTGGCGTGTTGAAACGCTATCAGGGATTAACATTCTGGACACCGAATGTCAATATATTCCGTGACCCTCGTTGGGGACGTGGCCAGGAAACCTACGGTGAAGACCCTTATCTGACAGGGCAAATGGGAATGGCTGTAGTCCGTGGCTTGCAAGGACCGGAAGATGCCGGATATGATAAGCTGCACGCATGCGCCAAGCACTTTGCCGTTCATTCAGGACCGGAGTGGAACCGGCATAGTTTTGATGCGGAGAATATAGCTCCCCGGGATTTATGGGAAACCTATCTGCCTGCTTTTAAAGATTTGGTACAGAAAGCGCATGTAAAGGAAGTGATGTGTGCCTACAATCGTTTTGAAGGAGAGCCTTGTTGTGGCAGCAATCGCCTGTTGATGCAAATATTGCGGGATGAATGGGGATACAAAGGCATTGTAGTCTCTGACTGTGGAGCGATTTCCGATTTCCATAGACCGGGAACGCATGGGACTCATCCGGACAAGGAACACGCTTCGGCAGCTGCTGTGCGGACAGGCACAGACCTTGAATGTGGAAGTGAATATGCTTCACTGGCGGATGCTGTAAAAGCCGGGTTGATTGACGAAAAAGAAATAGATATTTCATTGAAACGTTTGTTGACAGCACGTTTTGAACTGGGAGAAATGGACGAACAACCGGCTTGGTCGGAAATTCCGGCCTCTGTGCTGAATAGTAAGGAACATCAGGCATTGGCTTTGCGTATGGCTCGTGAGTCATTGGTGCTCTTGCAGAATAAAAACAACATCCTGCCTCTGAATACCCATCTGAAAGTAGCCGTTATGGGACCTAATGCCAATGACTCCGTGATGCAGTGGGGAAATTATAACGGTATTCCGGCACATACGGTTACCTTATTGGAAGCTGTCCGTGCCAAACTACCGGAAGGGCAAATCATATACGAACCGGGTTGTGACCGTGTGGACGGAAAGACACTCCAAAGCCTGTTTGATGAATGTAGCATAAACGGTAAACCCGGTTTCCTGGCAGAATATTGGAATAATCGTGAGCGTGAAGGGGAAGTTGTTGCTACCGATCAGATTTCCACTCCGTTCCATTTTGCGACAACAGGGGCTACTACATTTGCGCCCGGTGTGGAAATCACTAGTTTCTCGGCTCGTTATGAATCAGTCTTTCGTCCTTCGCAGTCGGGTGATGTTGTTTTCCGTTTTCAATTGGACGGTGCGGTGACACTTATTATCGACGGCGAACAAGTGGCGGAAAAAGTATATGTAAAAAATCCGACGAATCTTTATACCTTGCAGGCAAAAGCAGGAAAAGAATATAAGGTCGAAATTCTGTTCACTCAACGGAATGAAGGGGCAACCCTCGATTTTGATATGGGCAAAGAGATGGAAATCAATCTGGATAAGGCTGTAGAGAAAGTAAAAGATGCCGATGTGGTTCTTTTTGCAGGTGGAATTTCTCCAAGTCTGGAAGGAGAGGAAATGCCGGTTGCTGTTCCCGGATTTAAAGGTGGTGACCGTACGGATATTGAACTTCCCGCTGTTCAGCGTAATCTGTTGAAAGCATTGAAGAAGGCAGGAAAGAAGGTGGTCTTTATCAATTATTCCGGTTCGGCTATCGGGTTGGTGCCGGAGACAACTACTTGTGAAGCGATTCTGCAGGCATGGTATCCGGGACAGGCGGGTGGTACGGCTATCGTTGATGCTCTTTGGGGAGAGTATAATCCCGGCGGACGCTTGCCGGTCACTTTCTATAAGGATGTGAATCAATTGCCGGACTTTGAAGACTATTCCATGAAGGGGCGTACCTATCGGTATATGCAACAGCAACCACTTTTCCCATTCGGTCATGGGCTGAGTTATACTACGTTTACTTATGGTGAGGCTAATCTAAGTAAGCATACGATTGGAAATGGAGAAACGGTTACGCTGACTGTTCCGGTAAGTAATGTAGGGCAGCGCGACGGAGATGAAGTGGTTCAGGTTTATCTGCGGTCTCCGGCAGATAAAGACGGTCCCCGTTATACCTTGCGTGCTTTCAAGCGCGTCCACATTCCTGCCGGGCAAACCCAATCGGTAACCATTCCTCTTACACATGAGAGTTTCGAATGGTTTGATGAGGCGACTAATACCATGCATCCGGTGGCTGGTACGTATGAATTGCTGTATGGAGGCTCTTCCGATGAAAATCAGTTGAAAGCGATAGTGATGGATGTGCAATAATCATACTTCCTGATTTTATCCGATTCATTGGAATTATTTACTTTCTACTGCTGATATAAATAAGAGGCTGTCTAAAAAGTCGTTAATAACTCTAACTCTTTCCTGAAGGAGGAGAATTTAATAGAACCGACTTTTTAGACAGCTTCCTACTAGAAAAGATTTTCTTCTTTTATTTCTCATATTCTCATCATTTTAGATAATACGCAGATTATCAGGTGTGTTCCTTATGAGAAATACTTTCCGGAAATTCATTTCTCATACTTTTCCTCCTTATTTTATTCTTATTCTCATCCTATTTGGGGGCATATCAAGGTATTTCTCATAGTCAAATGCCCTTGTTTGCCTCTCTATCCTATGAGATATATAGAGCTACTTCACGTCTGATTCATTAATAGAAAAGTTTCTCTTCATTACCGGTAAACTTGTTTTTAGTTACTGGTAAAGTTTTTTTGCGCCTATTGCAAACTATAAACGCAAGTTTTGTTTTTATAAATGAAGCTTGCGTTTATATAATTGCAAGTTCTGTTTTTATAAACAAAGCTTGCAATTATAGATTGTAATTAAGAAAAAACAAGTTTATATACTGAGTTGCAGAAGTTTTCAATTAATAGGGAGCAAGTTTATTATTAATAGATCAGATCCTTTCCATTAATACTTATCGTGAAATCCTCCCATTCCACAGGCAATTGTCCTTAGTTGTCTTTTCAATCTGACATACCTCTTATCATTTTATGGATTTAAGACTGGTGTAACATCGAAAAAGAAGAATGTTACATGTCTGTGATAAATGTAACTTATATATAGATGCCTGTAGCATGATTCTACATATATGATAAAACCGAATCGATACATTTGCAAACACTACTATGGAACAGAAAATTATAGAAAATAAAAAGTGATATTATGAGAACATTAAAATTGATTTTGTCGGGTTGGCAATCCGTGGCGCTTGTCGTATCTTTTATGCTGTTTTTTAATATGGAGGTGAGTGGCAAGGGTAAAATAACGAAAAATGCTCCTGTCTTTACGCAATTTATTTATCAGGGAGAGGATGCTATTTATCAAAACAATCCTTTAAAGCCGGGTGAGTTCTATAATCCTATTTTGCAGGGTTGCTATCCCGATCCGAGTATAACGCGGAAAGGGAATGATTATTATTTAGTGTGCTCATCTTTTGCCATGTTTCCCGGGGTGCCTATTTTCCATTCTAATGATTTGGTCAACTGGAAACAAATCGGTCATGTGCTGGACAGAACATCACAATTAAAGGTTGAAGATTGTGGCATTAGTGCCGGTGTATATGCTCCTGCTATAAGATATAATCCCCATAATGATACGTTCTATATGATAACCACTCAATTTTCCGGCGGCTTTGGAAATATGGTGGTAAAGACAAAGAATCCGGAGAATGGCTGGAGTGATCCGGTCAAACTTCAATTTGAAGGCATTGATCCTTCCCTTTTCTTTGATGATAATGGCAAGGCATACGTGGTGCATAATGATGCTCCTGCTCAGGGAGAAGAACGTTATTCGGGACACCGTGTCATAAAAATATGGGATTATGATGTGGAAAATGATAAAGTGGTTCCGGGAACAGACCGGATCATCGTAAACGGTGGCGTCAATATAGAAGAAAAGCCGGTATGGATTGAAGCTCCCCATATCTATAAGAAAGACGGACGTTATTACTTAATGTGTGCCGAAGGAGGAACCGGAGGCTGGCATAGCGAAGTCATTTTTGTGAGTGATCATCCGAAAGGACCTTATCTTCCGGCAAATAATAATCCTATTTTGACTCAACGTTATTTTCCTGCAAACCGGGCGAATAAAGTAGACTGGGCTGGTCATGCAGACTTAGTGGAGGGACCCGACGGAAAATATTATGGTGTATTTTTAGGAATACGCCCCAATGAGAAGAACAGAGTGAATACCGGACGCGAAACTTTTATTCTTCCGGTGGACTGGAGCGGAACATTTCCCGTTTTCGAGAATGGGCTTATCCCTATGAAACCTACATTGAAGATGCCTTCGGGAGTAGAGAACCAGACAGGGAAAAACGGTTATTTGCCTAGTGGCAACTTTGTCTTTAAGGATGATTTTTCCGATAAGACATTAGACTTAAGATGGATCGGTCTTAGAGGTCCTCGTGAAGATTTCGTTGATATGACCGGTAAAGGGTTGCGCATCATTCCTTTTACTGCGAATATCAATGAAGTGAAACCTACTTCTACCTTGTTCTACCGTCAGCAGCATAATCAATTTACCGCGGCAGCGACCATGGAGTACAAGCCGAAAAACGAGAAAGACTTTGCCGGTATAACATGTTATCAAAATGAAAGATATCACTATGTTTTCGGTATCACTAAAAAGGGAAAAGACTATTACCTGATGCTGCAAAGAACCGAAAAAGGACAAGCGAGTGTCCTGGCTGAGGTGAAAATAGAAATAGAGAAACCTGTGACACTGCAAGTGGCAGCCAATGGAGATGATTATCGTTTTGATTATTCGATTGATGGCAAAAGTTTTACCAATGTAGGAGGAACCGTTTCCGGTGATATTCTTTCTACCAATGTGGCTGGTGGCTTTACAGGAGCAATGATTGGCTTGTATGCAACATCTGTTGGTAATTAATTAGCAACCTTATTATTCCATGATTATGAAAATACATCATCTGTTTTGGAGTATATGTTTATGCTTCAGCACCCATATCTTATTCGCACAGAACTATCAGAAAACATCGTCCGGCATCAAAACCACTGTAAATGCAGTGGATATAGAAGTACAATTCTTTGCGCCTGCTGTGGCGAGAGTAATAAAGTCGCCGGAAGGGGTTGCCTATGAAAAACAGAGTCTTTCTGTAATTGCCAAACCCGAAAAGGTAAGTTTCAAGGCTGATATACAAGATAATAAGATTGTATTGAACACCAGCGAACTAAGTGTCAGTGTGGACACCGGGACGGGAATTGTTTCTTATTTCTCAAAGGATGGCAAGACGTTATTGACAGAGAAATCCGGTATGCAGTTTATCGATTTCGATGATGCCGGGACAAAAACTTATCAGGTTTATCAACCTTTTGTATTGGATAAGGAGGAAGCCATTTATGGTTTGGGGCAATTGCAAAATGGAAAGATGATTCAGCGGAACATGACTAAAAATCTGATACAGGGAAATGTGGAAGATGTGTCACCTTTCTTCCAGTCTACTAAAGGATATGGTGTGTTTTGGGATAACTATTCGCCGACTCTTTTTACGGACAACGAAGTTGAAACATCTTTCCGTTCTGAAGTGGGTGACTGTGTAGACTATTATTTCATGTATGGGAAGAATGCCGATGGTGTGATAGCACAGGTACGCAGCTTGACCGGGCAAGCACCGATGTTTCCTTTATGGACTTATGGTTACTGGCAAAGTAAAGAAAGATATAAGAGCCAGGAGGAAGTGGCAGACGTTGTTCGTAAATATCGTGAATTGGGTATTCCCTTGGATGGCATTATTCAGGATTGGCAATATTGGGGGCATAACTATTTGTGGAATGCGATGGATTTTCAGAATCCGACTTTCAATCATCCTCAAAAGATGATTGAGGATGTCCATGCGATGAACGCACACATGGCTATATCTATCTGGTCGTCATTCGGACCGATGACCAAACCTTATAGAGAATTGGACAAAAAAGGGATGTTGTTTGACTTCACTACCTGGCCGCAATCGGGATTGGAGTCATGGCCCCCCAACATGGAATATCCTTCCGGTGTAAGAGTGTATGATGCTTACAATCCCGAAGCGCGTGATATTTATTGGAAATATCTGAATGACGGAATTTTCAAACTGGGGATGGATGCCTGGTGGATGGACTCTACCGAACCCGACCATTTGGACTGGAAGCCGGAGGATATGGATACCAAAACCTATCTGGGCTCGTTCCGTAAGGTGCGCAATGCTTATCCGTTGATGACTGTCGGAGGGGTTTACGACCATCAGCGTGCAGTGACTTCGGACAAACGCGTGTTTATTTTAACCCGTTCCGGATTCTTGGGGCAGCAACGTTATGGTGCAAATGTATGGAGTGGTGATGTAGCTTCCACATGGGAGAGTTTTAGAAATCAGATTCCTGCCGGATTAAACTTTTCTTTGTGTGGTATGCCTCACTGGAACAGTGATATTGGCGGCTTTTTTGCAGGACATTATAATAAAAGCTGGAATGATGATAGTGCTTCGAAAAATCCATTGTATCAGGAGCTTTATGTGCGTTGGTTGCAGTTTGGAACGTTCAATCCGATGATGCGTTCGCACGGGACGGATGTTTATAGGGAAATCTATAAGTTCGGAAAGAAGGGCGAGCCTGTATATGATGCTATCGAGAAGATGATAGGTTTGCGTTACTCTCTGTTGCCTTATATTTATTCTACTTCCTGGGAGGTGAGCAATCGTCAATCGAGTTTTATGCGCGCTTTGATGATGGATTTTGTAGACGACAGAAAGGTGTGGGATATCAATGACGAATATATGTTTGGTAAATCGATTCTTGTGGCTCCGATTGCTCATGCACAATATACACCGGAAGCTGTAGTAAAAGTCTCCGAAGAAGAAGGATGGAACAGAGATGGAGCGAAAAAAACGGAAACTGACGTTGCTGTGGATTTCACGGAAACGAAATCTACTAACATATACTTGCCGGCAGGAACGCTATGGTATGACTTCTGGACGAACGAGAAACACGAAGGCGGAAAGGAAATTGCCAAAGAGACTACACTGGATGTTATTCCATTGTATGTAAAAGCGGGTAGTATCATTCCTGTCGGTCCACAAGTTCAGTATGCAACTGAAAAACCGTGGGATCATCTTGAATTGAAGGTGTATGCGGGTGCGAATGGAAACTTCATTTTATATGAAGATGAATTTGATAATTATAATTACGAAAAAGGAGCTTATACGGAAATTCCAATCTCTTGGAATAATGCATCTCGTAAATTGACGATAGGGGCAAGAAAAGGTGCGTATGAGGGAATGTTGAAGAACCGTAAGTTTACTGTAACCCTTCAGGACGGAACTCAAAAAAGCGTTGATTATAGTGGGAAGGCAGTTTCTGTAAAGTTTTGATTGTAAATAAAATGTGTGATTATGTCAGTAGAAAAGAATCTGAAAAGTAGAAATAGGATGAAGTTTTTTATAGTAATGGCTATGCTATTGGGGAGTAGCGTTGCAAGTGCAGAAAATAAACAGGTAACAAGTCCTGATGGGAAGCTGGTAGTAACAGTCTCAGATACGGATGGAAGACCTTCTTATTCTGTTAGTTATGACAATGTTCTCTTTTTGCAACCATCTCCATTGGGGATGGTTGCAAATATAGGAGATTTCTCATCGGGGATGTCGCTGGAGAAGAATGTTTCAACCAATAAAATAGATGAAACATACGAGTTGACTTCTATTAAAAAGAGCAAGGTTCGTTATGTGGCGAATGAAGCTGTATTTTCGTTTACACAACAAGGGAAAACAATTTATGACGTTATATTCCGCATAAGTAATAACGATGTTGCTTTTAAATATAAGATGTATCCGCAAGGTGAGACACTAAGCTGCGTGGTTGAGCAAGAAGCCACAGGATTTGTGTTTCCTGACGGAACCACCACTTTCCTTTGTCCGCAAAGTAAACCGATGGGAGGATTTGCCCGTACTTCTCCAAGTTATGAGACGTCTTATACGGCAGATGATGCCGCAGGGAAGAATGGCTGGGGAGAAGGATACACATTTCCCTGTCTGTTCCGTAATGGGGATAACGGTTGGGTGCTTGTTTCCGAAACGGGAGTAAATGGTGGATATTGTGCGAGCCGTCTGTTGGGACACAAAGGAGGAACGTATACAATCGGATTTCCGCAAGAAGGTGAAGCGAATGGGAATGGTACGGTTTCTCCGGGGATAGCGTTACCGGGCGAGACGCCTTGGCGTACTATCACTGTGGGCAAGACTTTGGCTCCGATAGTGGAGACAACGGTTCCTTTTGATGTTGTAAAACCGCTTTATCAGGCAAAAGGAGAGTATACGTATGGCCGGGGTTCATGGAGCTGGATTATCGGTATGGATGGAAGTACTAATTATAAAGAGCAACTCCGGTATATTGATTTCTCGGCAGCAATGGGCTATCAGTCCGTGTTGGTGGATGCTTTGTGGGATAAGCAAATAGGACGTGATAAAATGGAAGAATTGGCTAAATATGGGAAGGACAAAGGGGTAGCTCTTTATTTGTGGTATAATTCGAATGGGTATTGGAATGATGCTCCGCAAACTCCGCGGGGGATTATGAATAATGCCATAGCCAGACGTAAGGAGATGAGATGGATGCAAAGCATTGGTATCCGTGGAATAAAAGTTGACTTTTTCGGAGGTGACAAGCAAATGACTATGCAGCTGTATGAAGATATCTTGTCGGATGCAAACGAGTACGGTCTTCTGGTTATTTTCCATGGATGTACTTTGCCTCGTGGCTGGGAACGTATGTATCCTAACTTCGCATCGAGCGAGGCTGTATTGGCTAGTGAAAATCTTCATTTCTCTCAAGGCAGCTGTGATCATGAGGCTTTTAATGCTACCTTACACCCGTTTATTCGTAACACGGTAGGTAGCATGGATTTCGGCGGTAGTGCATTGAACAAATATTATAATGCGGATAATGCTCCGCGGGGAAGCCGGCGGATGACATCGGATGTCTACGCACTGGCTACGGCGGTGCTATTTCAGAGTCCGGTACAGCATTTCGCCCTGGCACCGAATAACCTGACCGATGCTCCGTCGTGGGCTATTGATTTTATGAAAGAGGTGCCCACGACTTGGGATGAGGTACGTTTCATTGACGGTTATCCTGGTAAATACGTTATTCTTGCCCGTCGTCATGGTGACAAATGGTATATTGCCGGAGTAAATGCGCAGAAGGAAACACTGAAACTTAAAGTTAATTTGCCGATGTTCTCCAATGGAGAAAAGGTGAGACTGTTTAGTGATGATAAGGCATTGCAGGGTGGTGTGAAACAAATAGAAATAGGAAAGAAACAAGAATTACAGTTGGCTATTCCTTGCAATGGCGGAGTATTGATAACCCAATAACCATTTAAAATAAAAGAATATGAGAAACTTAAAATTTTTAGGCGTGTCGTTTTTGTTGGCAATGGCTGCCGCCACATCGGGAACTGCACAAAATCCTATTATACAGACAAAATATACTGCCGATCCGGCTCCGATGGTATATAACGATACCGTTTTCCTTTATACAACCCATGACGAGGATGATGCCGAAGGATTCAAAATGTTGGACTGGTTACTTTATACCTCCACCGATATGGTCAATTGGACCGATCACGGAGCGGTCGCTTCTCTGAAGAGTTTTGATTGGGTGAAACGTGATAACGGTGCCTGGGCAGAACAAGTCATCGAGCGTAATGGTAAGTTTTACATGTATTGCCCGATTCACGGTAATGGTATTGGCGTATTGGTATCCGACTCTCCTTACGGTCCTTTTAAAGACCCTTTGAACAAACCGTTGGTTTGGCAAAAGGAGCATTGGGATGATATTGACCCTACCGTGTTTATTGATGATGACGGGCAAGCTTATATGTATTGGGGCAATCCGAATGTTTATTATGTAAAGTTGAATGAGGACATGATTTCATATTCGGGGGAAATAGTTAAATTGGCTGATAGACCGGAACATTATCAGGAAGGACCGTGGGTATATAAACGTAACGGTCGTTATTATATGGCTTTCGCTTCTACTTGTTGTCCGGAAGGGATTGGCTATGCCATGAGTGACAAAGCTACCGGACCATGGAGTACGAAAGGATATATTATGCGTCCAACGGAAAGAACCAGAGGGAATCATCCCGGAATTATTGATTATAAAGGCAGTTCTTATGTGTTCGGCCTAAATTATGATTTGCTTCATCTGGAGACTTTCGACCATAAAGAACGCCGTTCGGTATCCGTTGCAAAAATGCATTATAATCCGGATGGAACTATTCAGGAAGTGCCTTATTGGCAGGATACGAAACTGGAACAGATTGAAAACTTTAATCCTTACCGTAGAGTGGAAGCCGAAACAATGGCTTGGGGATATGGTCTTAAAGCTGAAAATCATAAGAATGGTGGTTTGTATATAACCGATATTGATGATAATGAATATCTGTGTGTGCGTGGTGTCGACTTTGGCAAGAAGGGAGCAAAGAAATTCAGTGTAAGCGCAGCTTGTGTTGAAAAAGGCGGAATGATAGAAATTCGTCTGGACAGCACGGAAGGTCCGGTAATAGGCTGTGTCAGTATATCACCGACAGGAGGACTGGATATATATAAACAGATGTCATGCCGGATAAAGAATGCAAAGGGGGTACATGACCTTTATTTCTGCTTTAAAGGAGAGAAAGGAAACAAACTTTTCAATTTGGATTATTGGGAATTTAAATAGCTTTTCATAAAAAAAATAGGATTGTAATATATTGATAATCAATGTGGTTATTGGGGTGTGCTACAAGGGAAAAGATAGATGTAACATTGAAAATAAAGATGTTATTTAGGAAAAGAAGCCCGTAACATGATTATATTTGTAGTTTTGTGAACTGGCATACCTTTGCAGAAAAGATCAGTGAATCGTATTTGATTATCAAAAAATAAGAAGTATTATGAAGAATACACAGGCAATGCAATTAATGTCAATCGTCTGGCTCTCCGCATTTATGTTGGGGATGACAGTGATGTCATGTAACTCAAAGAAAGAACAGCAATTACCGGCTATTGGAAAATCTGTGGCTCTCTTTGATTATTTCTCTTACAAGGGAAATGATGACTTTTATATATCCAATCCTCTATCAGGTGAGGACTATTTCTACAATCCTATTTTGCCGGGATGGTATTCCGATCCTAGTGTTTGCACAAATGGAGAAGGTGACTACTTTCTCGTAACATCTACATTCACTTATTTCCCCGGTGTTCCTATTTTCCACAGCAAGGACTTGGTGAACTGGAAACAGATAGGGCATGTATTGAACCGTGCTTCGCAATTAGTGAATATGGAAGGGCAGAAAGTGAGTGGCGGCATTTTTGCTCCGGCTATTTCTTATAATCCGCATAACAAGACCTATTATATGGTGACAACCAATGTAGGGGCCGGAAATTTCTTTGTGAAGACACAAGACCCGTTTGGTGAATGGTCGGAGCCTATTATGTTGCCGGAAGTCGGGGGTATTGATCCTTCTTTCTTTTTTGATGAAGATGGCAAGGCATATATTGTTAATAATGATGAGGCTCCGGATAATAAGCCTGAATATAGCGGACACCGTACCATACGCATACAAGAGTTTGATGTGAAAACAGATAAGACGATCGGTCCCCGTAAGATTCTTGTAAACAAAGGAGCTCAACCGGCAGACAAGCCAATCTGGATAGAAGGTCCTCATTTGTATAAAATAAATGGAAAGTATTTCTTGATGTCTGCCGAAGGTGGAACGGGGAATTGGCATTCGGAAGTGATTTTCCGTGGTGATTCTCCGATGGGTAAATTTCTTCCATGGAAAAACAATCCGATTCTGACGCAAAGACATTTGAATTCTGACCGTCCTAATTCGGTAACTTGTGCTGGTCATGCTGACTTGATTCAGACAAAAGAGGGAGATTGGTGGGCTGTTTTTCTGGCTTGCCGCCCTATTAATAATCAGTTTGAGAATTTGGGACGTGAAACATTCATGATGCCGGTGAAATGGAGCGAAGACGGATTCCCGTATATGACTCAAGGCGATGATTTGGTACCTATGATTGTAAAACGTGAAGGTGCGAAACGCGATACGACAGTTACTTATGGTAATTTCGAGTTAATAGAGAACTTTGATTCTTCTGTACTTGATATGCGATGGATGACTTTGAGAACTTCTGCATCCGAACTATATTCATTGACGGAAACACCCGGATATCTGACCTTGAAGTGTGCGGATATTAGCGCTACGGAAAAGAATACCCCGGCATTTGTCTGCCGTCGGTTACAACATCATAAATTTGAATGTGCTACCCGTATGTTGTTCAATCCTTCTGACGATAAGGAGACAGCCGGAATGTTGTTGTTTAAAGATGAGACGCATCAATATTTCTTCTGTTTGAATAAAGTGGGTGAGAATAAAACTATTTCTCTGAAGCAAATCGGTGAAAAGGAGCAGACATTGGCTTCAGATGAAATAGATGCAGATACAAATGAGGTATATTTGAAATTAATATCTCAAGGAATTGGTTACGATTTCTATTATTCTGTTGATGGTGAAAAAAACTGGAAACTGCTTTGTAAAGATGTAGACCCCAGTTATCTCTCTACTACAACGGCTGGTGGATTTACCGGTGCTACAATCGGATTATACGCTACTTGCAAATAATGATTTTTTTTATATAAATCTAAATACTAGTAACTATGAGTGGTATTTATAATGATAGCTAATTCAATTAAAAAAGAATGATGATTAGAAAACAATGTAGTTAATTAACATCTTAAACTAATGGTAATGAAAAATGTAACGAAGAAAATTCAAAAAATTCCTTACCTGTTTCTCCTTATGTTGTTTAGTTTTGTAACAGCATCAGCACAGAAAGGGATAACGGTGAGGGGAACGGTTCTTGATGGTCATGGTGAGACAATCATTGGAGCCTCGGTAATTTTAAAAGGTAATAATTCAGTAGGTACAATCACAGATATAGATGGCAATTTTGTATTGACTGTGCCCAATGAAAAGTCCGTCCTTGTTGTTTCGTATGTAGGAATGAAACCGCAGGAGGTAAAAGTGGTTTCCAAAGGTCTTATTAAAGTAACATTGGAAGATGACACCCAGCAACTGGAAGAAGTCGTTGTGGTGGGTTACGGACAACAAAAGAAAGCGAGTGTGGTAGGTGCTATTGCACAAACCACTGGTGAGACATTACAGCGTGCAGGTGGTGTGTCGAATGTAGGTGCGGCATTGACGGGTAACTTGCCGGGTGTGGTGACTTCTGCCTCCACTGGTATGCCGGGTGACGAAGATCCGAAAATTGTAATTCGTAGCGTTAGTTCGTGGAATAATAGCGAACCGCTTATCCTTGTGGACGGTATCGAACGTCCGATGAGCAGTGTGGACATGAGTTCCGTACAGTCTATATCTGTATTGAAGGATGCATCGGCAACTGCTGTTTATGGTGTGAAGGGTGCCAATGGTGTCATCCTTGTAACCACTAAACGCGGTAACGAAGGTCGCGCCAAGATTGACGTCAGCATGAACATGACGGCTAAAGTGGTTTCTGCTCTGCCGGGAAGATTGGAGTCGGCAGATGCGTTGTATGTGCGTAATCAGGCTGCCGAATATGAGTTAGGCTTGAATCCTGCTTCTTGGAATAAAGTATTGCCGATGGAGACGATTGACAAATATCGCCATCCTGCTAATCTGGAAGAGGCCGAACGTTATCCGAACGTTGACTGGCAGAAAGAGCTTTTCAAAGATTATGCCATGTCATACAATCCGAGCATCAACCTGTCGGGTGGTACACGTCACGTCAAATATTTTGCTGCGGTAGACTTTCTGCACGAAGGTGACTTGTTCCGCGAATGGGACAATAACCGTGGTTATCAGGCAGGTTATGGATTCAACCGTATCAACGCACGTAGTAATTTGGACTTCAAGATTACCAAAACTACCGTATTGAAAGCCAATATTTTCGGTTCTTATGGTGTGAAGAAATCACCATGGGGAGTTGCCGACGATTCATTTGGTGCTTCACAATTGTGGCAGGCTGCCTACAGTTCTCCGTCAGACGCTTTCTTGCCCCGTTATTCCGACGGTACGTGGGGATATTACAAACCCAATTCGCAAGGTGCGCCGAACTCTGTGTTGAATCTCGCCAATGCAGGCTATGAAATGCTTACTACTACCCGTGTCAATACCGACTTTGTACTGGAACAGGATTTGAGTTTCCTTGTAAAAGGCTTACGCGCAAGTGCCATGATTTCGTGGGACAACGTGTTTGTGGAAGCCGGTCGTGGTGTCAATGACTTGAATCACGGGACGCAGACCAAATGGATAGATCCGGAAACAGGCGAGGTGCATTATAGCAATGCGCAAACCGACTCTAAAACCGGACTCGATTTCCAGGAAGGTATCTTGTGGTCTACAGCAGGTGGTGCTGTGCGGGACTGGTCTACTCAACGCAATCTTTTTTATCAAGGACAATTGTCATGGAGCGGCAAGTTCGGCGACCACGATGTCAGCGCCATGGGAGTGTTCAACCGTACCGAACGAAGCACTGGTAGCGAGTTCCCTCACTATCGTGAAGACTGGGCGTTCCGCGCTACTTACAGTTATGCCAACCGTTATTTCTTGGAATACAACGGTGCATACAACGGTTCCGAGAAGTTTAGTCCCGACTATCGTTTCGAGTTGTTTAACTCAGGTGCGTTGGGCTGGATGATAAGCGAAGAAAAATTCTTCAAGCCTCTCCGCAAGTGGGTAGATATGTTGAAAGTACGTTATTCTGTCGGTGAGGTAGGTGACGACAACCTTGGTATTCGTTTCCTCTATGCTACACAGTGGGCTTATGGAGGTAAGTCTTTCCACGGTTTGAACAATCGTACCGAATCTCCTTACACTTGGTACAAGGAAGCCACAGTAGGTAATCCTGATGTACATTGGGAAACAGCTTTGAAGCAGAATATAGGTGTTGATTACGCTTTCTTCGATGGTTTGCTTGCCGGTAGTTTGGAATTTTTCTATGACAAGCGTTCGGACATTCTTGTAGCCGGCGACAAACGTGCCACTCCCGGTTATTTAGGAATTTCCGCCCCGGCTGCCAACTTAGGACGTGTGCGTACGAAAGGATATGAATTGGAACTCCGTGTAAACAAAACATTGAACAACGGTCTTCGTCTGTGGGGTAACTTCAATATGACTCATGCTGAAAACAAGATTCTCAAATACGATGACCCTGTGTTGCGTCCTGCATACCAAAAGTCGGAAGGATTTGCCATCGGACAAGACCACGCTCATCTTACGGCAGGATTTGCCAACACGTGGGACGAAGTATTCGCCATGCCTACACACAATACGATGAACGATCAGAAATTGCCCGGACAGTACATCACTATGGACTATAACGGTGATGGCGTGATAGATGCCAACGACAGTGCTCCCTACGGTTATACGGGTACTCCCGAAAATACGTACAACGCCACTATCGGATTCGATTACAAGGGATTCAGTTGCTTTGTACAATTCTATGGAGTGACCAATGTCAACCGTTATGTAGGTTTTACTTCCTTGCATAATAACGTGAATACTGTATTTGACGAAGGCGTATTCTGGTCGAAAGACCGTTTTGATGCAGATGCTCCCATGCCTCGTATCAATTCTACTCCGAGCTATTATGAAGGTACTCGCTTCCATTACGACGGTTCGTTTATTCGTCTGAAGAATGCTGAAGTGGCTTATACCTTTACACAACCATGGGTAAAGAAAATCGGATTGAACAGATTTAAAATATTCCTGAACGGAAACAACCTTTGGGTATGGTCGCGTATGCCGGATGACCGCGAATCGAACTTTGCAGGTACGGGATTGGCTTCGCAAGGTGCTTATCCTACTGTACGTCGTTTCAATCTGGGTATTAAGTTTGACCTCTAAAACATCATCGAATTATGAAAAAATACATTATAAAATATGCTGTAATGGCTTGTTTGAGTCTCGGATTGGCGGGTACGGCTGCTTCGTGTACCGACTATCTGGACAAGGCACCCGAATCGGATGTCACTCCGGAAAATGCCTTTAAGGACTTCCACAATTTTCAGGGATTTGTAGAAGAGCTTTATGCTTGTATTCCCGACATGGCCAAACAATACTGGTCAAACTCCTGGAACTGGGGTGAAGACGAAGTGATTGGTGTAGACTGCAATTATCACATGGGATATAAAGTGGACCAAGGCGACTTTTGGGGATGGCAGGCTGAACACGACGGCTGGGGAGCCGGATTTATGGATTGCAAAACGCTGAATCTGGACTTTACTACTCCGAACGACGGATTCAGATGGAACCGCGACTTGTGGCCCGCTTCTTGGTACGGAATCCGTAAATGTAATATGGGACTGGCAAATCTGGATCTGCTTACCGATGCAACGCAGGAACAGAAGAACGCCATTGCCGGACAGCTTTATTTCTTCCGCGGGTGGTTCCATTTCATGCTGATACAATATTTCGGCGGATTGCCTTATATTGATAAGGTGTTGCCTCCCAACGAAACATTCAACGAGCCGCGACTCAGCTATCACGAATGTGCTGACAAGGCTGCCGATGATTTCCGGATGGCTGCCGACCTGCTGCCTATTGATTGGGACAAGACATCTATCAGCCCGAGCACGAAAGGAAACAACCAACTGCGCATCAACAAAATCATGGCACTGGGCTATTTAGGCAAAAACTATCTGTGGGCAGGAAGCCCGTTGATGAACAAGGTGTCCACAGGAAGCGAATCCTACAATCAGGAATATTGCCGGAAGGCTGCCGAAGCGTTCGGGGAGTTGCTTACGCTGGTAGAGAAAAAACAGACGCAATATAGTTTGGTAGACTTTGAGGACTATTCCGACCTCTTCTACACATACGGAAAGAATGCTCAAATGCCAGGTTCTACAGAAGCATTGTTCAGAGGATTGGTGGCAGATGGCTGGCAGAACTCTGCTTTTGGTTTAGCTCTTCAGTTTGTGCCTGCTAGTTATAAGAAGGAGAACAATCCGCAACTCTCGCCCACAGCCAACTATGTGCATTATTACGGTATGGCAAACGGATTGCCGCTCGACGACCAGGAATCCAAGTGGGACAAAAATCATCCTTGGAAAGGACGCGACCCGCGCTTCTATCATGACATTCGCTTCGATGGTTCGCCTATGGTATCTGATGCAAAGAAGGATTCGAAGGAGGTTGGTGACTTAGCCGTTGCATCCCTCTATACAGGCGGAAACGCTCGTGACGACCAGTTCGGAAGCCGTACCGGATTCCTGCTCGGCAAATTTATTCCGGTGACAGCTAATAAATGGGATGAAGGCTGGGGATGGAGTCCGCAGTTGCATATCTATTGCAGCTATATGCGTCTGGCGGACATTTACCTGATGTATGCCGAAGCTGCGGCAAATGCTACCGGCTCGTCTGCAGGAAAGTCAACCAACTGCACGCTCACAGCACTGGCCGCAATCAACACCATCCGCAAACGTGCGGGAGTAGAAGGTGTCAATGACAAATATACCGGTTCAATCGATCTGTTCAACAGTGAGATTCGCCGTGAACGTGCGGTAGAACTTGCATACGAAGGACACCGTTTCACTGACTTGCGTCGTTGGCTGCTTATCGACAAGAAACCTTATACCGAAAAGACCGCTGTCGATTTCCAACGCGTAGGCGAACTTGCCGAGAATCCGCAGGAAACAGCTGTAAGTGGCTATACATATCGGGTAATCGTGACGCGTAATTTCACGGAGAAGCATTACTGGTTGCCTCTGAAATTGTCTGACGTGACCTTGTATCCGGAGTTCTATCAGAATCCGGGATGGTAAACAAGTGACTTATTAAACGAAATAGAATATCATGAAACAAATTCATAAAAATATAATTCTTAGCGCCGGACTGTTGTTTGCTTCTGCCGGGCTGATGGCTCAGACGGATGTGGAGAAGACTGATACATTGGCTCAGAAAGTGAATGTGGCTTTCCGCACAGTGGACCGGGCGGATTTGATGGGTGGTGTCTCGTCCGTCAATGTAGAGGAACTGACTAATAAAAGTTATTCGCTGTACAGTCTCGACAATATGCAATCTTTAGTGGGAGGTTACAACGGACAATTATGGAACATGGGCGAAGCATTGGTATTGGTAGACGGAGTCCCTCGTGAGGCAAACAACATTCGTCCTACCGAAATAGCCCAAATCACATTCCTCAAAGCAGCGCAAGCCGTGGTGCTTTACGGCAGCCGTGGTGCGAAAGGAGTCATCCTTATCACCACGAAGCGCGGATGCGATAAAGACTTGCGGGTGAGTGCGCGTGCCAATGTCGGTATCAATGTGCCTAAAAGCTATCCTAAATATCTGGCTTCTGCCGAATACATGACGTTGTATAACGAGGCGTTGCGCAACGACGGGTTGGATCCCGCTTTCTCGGATGAGCAGATTTACAATTATGCAAGCGGAAGTAACCCTTACCGTTATCCGAACATCAACTTCTTTTCCGACGACTATATTCGGAAGACAAGTCAGGACTATAACGGAGTGGCCGAGTTTTCGGGGGGCGGACGCTACGCCAACTTCTATACGAACATCGGTTACGAGAGTTCCAACGACTTGCTCAACTTCGGTGAAAGTAAGAACAACCGCAACTCGCGCCTGAATATTCGCGGTAATGTGGATTTGCGTATGAACGACTGGATCAGCGGTTGGGTAAATGCAAATGCTATCTTCTACGATTCCCGTCACGATAAGGCAGACTACTGGGCCAACTCGGCTACGTTACGTCCGACTGCTCCCGGTTCGGCGCCTCTTGTACCTTTCATTCCCATTGAGTTTGTCGATAAAAACGATGCTGCTTCGTGGACGTTGATAAACAATAGCAATTACCTTATTGACGGCAAATATCTATTGGGAGGTACGCAGTTGAACATGACTAATCCTTTTGCTGCCATGTATGCGTCCGGTTATCAGAAAGCTACTTCACGTCGTTTCCAGTTTGATGCGGGAATCAACCTCGATTTGTATAAGGTGCTGAAAGGATTGTCATTCCGTACACAGTTCTCCGTAGACTACGGAACTTCTTACATCACTTCTATCGACGACGATTATGCAGTGTATGAAGCCTCTTGGAACAATGCTTTCGGAAGCGACCGTATTACTTCATTGACCAAGTACAATATGGACAAGCATACCGGTACACAAAACGTATCAGGCAGTACGGCGTATCAGACCATTTATTTCTCTGCACAGTTCGGCTATCAGAACACTTTTGCTAACAATCATCATGTGAATGCATTGTTGTTAGCTCAAGGCAGCCAGCAGACCTATTCAGGTACCTACCATCGCACCAGCAATGCCAACTTGGGTTTGCAACTCGATTATAACTATGCCGGTAAATATTACGCCGATCTCAGCATGGCAGCGGTTCATTCCGCTAAATTGCCCGAAGGCAACCGGATAGGGCTTTCTCCTTCGTTTACGTTGGGATGGCGTCTTTCCGAAGAGGGGTTCCTCAAAGATGCCGACTGGCTCGATAACCTGAAACTGACGGCAGGCTATAGTGTGCTCAATCAGGATTTGGATATCAGTGATTACTACATGTATGCTACTAAGTTTACACAGGCAGGTACATGGTGGGGATGGAGCGAGGTAAACAACTCGATGCAGACCACCGACTTCCTGCAAGGTGGAAACCCTGATCTCGGCTACATCAAGCGTAAGGAATTTACGGTAGGACTGGATGCTTCTCTTTGGAAGGGATTGGTGAGACTCAATGCCAATTACTTCATGACCAACACCGAAGGATTGCTGGCGCAGCCCCAAAATTATCCGTCTTATTTCCAGACTTATTATCCGAAGTCCGACATGCGTCCTTATATCAACATGAACAACCAGCGTCGTACAGGTGTGGACTTGAGTGTAAACGTGGGCAAAAAGCACGGCGACTTTGAATGGAATGTGGGACTTGTGGGTATGTACTACACCTCTAAGAACACCAAATGGGACGAGAATGTGAAATATGACTGGCTGAAAGCCGAAGGTGAGGCGATTGATGCTTTGCGCGGATATCAATGCATCGGATTCTTCAAAGACGCTGCCGATGTGGAAAGTTCAGCAAAGGTGAATGCTAATACCAAACCCGGTGATTTGAAGTATGTAGACCAGAACAACGACGGTGTCATCAACGAGCAAGACCAAGTGGTGTTGGGCAAATGGGGTGCTTCCTGGGTGATGGGTCTCAACCTGACTGCCAAGTACAAAGGATTCACATTGTTTGTGGCAGGCACCGGATCGTTTGGCGGCAAAGGACTGAAGGATAACAGTTATATGCACGTGTATGGCGATCGCAAATATTCCGAAGTGGTTCGCGGACGTTGGACGGAAAAGACGGCAGATATCGCTACATACCCGCGTCTCACCACACAAGGTGGCGACCTGAACTTTGTAGCTTCCGACTTCTGGTTGTATGACACTTCACGTTTCGATTTGAACCGTGTTCAATTGTCTTACGACTTCCCGGCTGCCATGCTGAAAGGCAAACTTGTGAAAGGTTTACAAATCTATGCCAACGGAACAAGCCTGTTGACCTTGGCGAAGGAGCGTAAATATATGGAGATGAATGTAGGGACTTCTCCCCAATGCCGTTCGTACGCACTGGGTGTAAAGGTAGACTTTTGATGGGTCTCTCGTTGTAGAATATAAAAATATAGAATAAATAAGTCATGAAGAAAATTATAACAATATGTGCCTTTGCCGCTTGTCTGACCGGATGCGATGACTTGTTCGAACCGGCTATCGAGAACAACCTCGGACTGGAATATATGTACGAGAATTCGCAATATGCCGAAGGAATACTGGCAAATGCCTATACACGCATACCCTGCGCAGGCTATTCTTTCAACGACGTGGCTACCGATGATGCTGTGAGCAATGATGCGGAAAACAGCTGGCGTAAAATAGCCTCCGGCATGTGGACGGCAAACAACAATCCTGCCGACCGTTGGACTTCCTGCCGTTCTGCCATACAGTACATCAATCTTTTCCTTGCCAATGCCGACAAGGTGAAATGGGCGAAAGACGAAGTGGTGGCGCAGATGTTCTGCGACCGTGAGAAAGCGGAAGCCTATGGCTTGCGTGCCATGTATATGTATTACCTTCTCGAAGCCCATGCGGGCTATACCGAAGACGGTGTGTTGATGGGGGTGCCTATCTTGACTGAACCGGAAGCTGCCGGATCCAACTTCAATGTGCCACGCAGCACATTTGTAGACTGCATGAAGGCGTTGAAAGAAGATGCCCGGTTAGCACTCGAAGGATTGCCTTGGGAATATGGTGATGCAGCGGAAATGCAACGCTTGTCTGCTAAATATGCAGGAGCAGACCAAAGCAAAGTCACCCGTGTGTTTGGTGCAAACTTTATCGGTCGTATGTCCGGCAAGGTGGTGGAAGCGTTTGTGGCAAAAGCGGATTTGCTCGCTGCCAGTCCGGCATATAGCGACCAGTCAGGCGTTGATTGGAAAACGGCTGCTGCCAGTGCTGCAAAGGTACTGAATCATATCGGAGGGGTAGACGGTATGGATCCTACCGGATGGACATGGTATTGCAATGCGGACGATATTGAAAACCTTAGCCCTACCGAATCACCTGCTGAAATTCTGTGGCGTGGTGAACGTGCCAAATCCCTCTCGCTCGAAGAAGATAACTTCCCGCCTACACTCTACGGTAACGGACGTATCAACCCAACTCAAAATCTGGTGGATGCATTCCCGATGCTGAACGGTTATCCGGTGTCTCATCAGTCCGGTGAATATGATGAAAATCTTCCGTACGCTAACCGTGACCCGCGTTTGGAAGCATACATTCTCTATAATGGTGGCAAGGCAGGCAATACGAATAAGGAAATCTTTACGGCAGCCGACGGAACTACCAATGATGCGCTGAACAAGGTGGTAGGACGTTCTACCCGTACCGGATATTATCTGCGCAAACTGTTGCGTCAGGACATCAGCCTCGACCCGAATGCGAAAGCCGACCAGTATCATTATACACCGCGCATCCGCTACACCGAGATATTCTTGGCGTATGCCGAAGCGGCAAATCAGGCGTACGGTCCGCAAAATAAGGGCGGCAACAGCTATTCTGCTTATGACGTGATGAAAAAGTTGCGCCACCGTGCCGGCATCGGTCTCGACAATGGTGATGCTTACTTGGAATCCATCAAGAACGATCAGGCGAAGATGGCGGAACTTATCCGCAACGAACGTCGCATCGAACTTTGTTTCGAAGGTTTCCGTTTCTGGGATTTGCGCCGTTGGAAGAGCAATCTGACCGAAGCTGCCAAAGGGATGAATATCAGTGGAACCCGTTATACTCCGATGGAGGTAGACAAACGCTCGTTCAGTGAGTATATGTATTACGGTCCTATTCCTTATTCGGAAGTTCTTAAGTATGACGAACTGAAACAGAATCAGGGTTGGTAAACCGATAGTGTAAATTTAATAAAATGCTAAAGCATACTATGATTATGAATAAGACAATAATGAAATGCATGGTCCTTGGCTTGTTGTTTGCCGGCTGTGAAAACGGAGACAAAGAATTCGACGACTACGAATATCAGACCATCAGTTTTGCTACTCAGACTCCTATACGCACCATCACATTGGGCGAAGATGTATATCCTACCGAACTAGACAATGAATATCGGATGCAGATCATCGCTACATTGGGCGGTGTGTGGTCAAACCGCAAAGAGCGCACGGCACAGATTGTTATCGATGAAAGTTTGTGTGCCAATGCTTATTTCGATAATGGCGAGCCGATACGTCCAATGCCTAAGGAGTATTATACCTATTCTTCGGAACAAGTGGTATTTCCCAAAGGAGACATTTACGGACGTATGGACATACAGTTGACCGATGCCTTCTTCAATGATCCTCTCACGCCCGAACTCACCTATGTCATTCCGGTACGGTTGGCACAGGCTTCAGATTCTATCTTGTCGGGCAAACCTAAAGTTGAGTCTCCCAATCGCTTGAATGCGGCAGACTGGGACGTGCTTCCCAAGGACTATGCGCTTTATGGGGTGACTTACAAAAACAAGTATGAGGGCACTTGGTTGAGTCGTGGCACGGACCAGCTCGACATTAATGGGAACACTTCTACGCTTAACCGTAACCCGCAGAATATAGAGAAAGCAGACTTACGTACATTGGGAACTATTGCCCTCAACAAAGTGCGTTATCCTCTTTCGCTTTCGGTGGATGTGGTAAATGACAAAGGCGAAGCTTCCAAACAAACGTTGACAATGGACTTGGTGATAACAGTTGACGACAACGGCAATTGCTTCATCACTACCGACACGCCGGGGGCTCAGGCAAGCGGTTCGGGCAAGTGGACCTATCATGGTGCCAAGAAAGCGTGGGGCGACAAAGACCGCGACCTGTTCGAACTGACCTATGAAGTGACTTATGCGCCTTATGTGTTGAATGCTGTGACCGGTGAAATGGGTACTGCCAAATGTAGCAGCACGGACGCGCTGGTGTCACGCGACAGACAGAGCAAATTCGAAACTTTTAACGTGAAGTTGAAGTGAACCGCAATCTAAACAATTCAAAAAAACTACATGAAGATGAATAGAAAAAATAATATGGTATGGGGCACGCTGGTAGCAGCTTTGCTGGCTTCTTGCGTGGATACCGAGATTGCCGATGTCACGGTGGCAAAACCGGAGTCGATAGCGCAATACGAGTATCTGAATGATTATGCCCCGCTGAAATCGTACATAGACCGTGCAGCTAATCCCGATTTTAAATTGGGATTAGCGTTGGCAGCCAACGAATTTATCGAAGGAGGGTTGGTGTTTCGTTTAGCGGAAGCCAACTTCGACGAAGTGACCGCAGGCAACGCGATGAAATATGCTTCGTGTGTGAACGATAAAGGGGAGATGGATTTCGAAACTGTGGATAAATTTGTCACTGCCGCCCAAGCTGCCGGAATTACTATATATGGACATACGTTGGCTTGGCATGCACAGCAGAATAATAAGTATTTGAATTCTTTGATTAAAGACAAAGAAATGGATGTAGATCCCAACGATAAAGTTGATATAGAAGATTATGTCGTGGATTATTCTAAAGATGCTTATAATTTTTGGAATTCAACACCGGAAGGAACGACTATTGGTGTGAATACAGAGGAAGGCTGTCTTGAAATTGTCAATCCTGCTTCTACTGAACAAAATTATCTTGTTCAATATTTTACAGGAGATAATCTTCCGACTATTGAAGGACAGGATTATAAGTTAAAAATGATGATTAAAGGTTCTGCTAAAGGTACACTTAATGTGGGGGTAGGTCCTTGGTCCGGCAGAGCTGACGGTTCTTTTTCTTTTGATACCGAATGGAAAGAATATGAATTTTCATTTAAAGCTGTGGCAGATGGAGGTCATGTAATGACACAATCTGGTCTTTTTGCAGGGACTATTCAAATCAAGCATGTTAAGATAACTCATGCAGAATCTCCTGCTGTAGAAGTCGAACAAGAAATTAGGGAAAAAACATATGAAGACGGTCCATTTCCTTTCTATCCGATGGGATGTGAACCACCGGTTGTAAATGGTTGTATACATTTTGTACCTGATGGTGGTTGGAGGCAATTTTTTATTCTCCCTGGTGGTGAAAATAAACTTGAAGAAGGAAATTATGTTCTTTATCTTGATATAAAATCTGATAAGGATGCTTCTGACGTACAATTATCTATGCAAAATGGTTGGGGTGCAGATAATCAGCAAATTAAAGTCTCTGTACCAATTAAGGCAGGTAACCAAATTGTAAAATTAGATTTTCCTAATGTTGACGGTGGTGATTATGATGTTATTTTGATACCACAAGAAAGTGATGCTACTCTTGATCTTAGATCTGTTAAAGTTTGCAAAGTAATAAAGATGAACTCAATTCCTCTTACTCCCGAAGAGAAAAAAGAAGCGCTTACTCAGGCAATGAACAATTGGATTGAAGGAATGATGAAAGCTACTGGTGGTTACGTGACTACTTGGGATGTAGTGAACGAAGCTATTTCAGGTGGTGGCAACGACGGTGAAGGTTTCTATGTCTTGCAATCTGCATCTAATGCCGGTGCTGACGCTGCCAATAATTTCTACTGGCAAGATTACTTGGGTAGTGAAGATTATGTTCGTATTGTTGTAGCTGCCGCCCGTAAATATTATGCTGAAAACGGTGGTGTTAAACCTCTCAAACTTTTCATCAACGATTACAATCTGGAATCCACTTGGGATAACAATCATAAAGCCAAGAGCTTGGTACACTGGATAGAGAAGTGGGAATCTGACGGTGTGACAAAGATTGACGGTATCGGTACACAGATGCACGTGACTTACAACGCCGATGCTGCTAAACAGCAGACGCAAAAAGATCATGTAGTGGAAATGTTTAAAATCTTAGCCAAGAGTGGCAAACTCGTGAAAGTATCCGAGCTGGATATGGGATATGTGGATGAAAGCGGCACTACGGTGTTGACAAAGGATATGACAGAAGAACAACATAAGGCGATGGCTGAATATTATAAGTTTATCGTGAAGAAATACTTCGAGATTATTCCTGTGGCACAGCAATACGGCATCACGCAGTGGTGTGCTACTGATGCTCCCGGTGCCCCCGGTGATTCTAACTGGCGTGGCGGTGAACCTGTAGGTTTATGGGATTCCAACTACAATCGTAAGCATACTTATGCCGGTTTTGCTGACGGATTGGCTGGTAAATAATAGGGCTTTGTGAGAAAAGGCAGCGGGGTGAATTGCATCCGCTGCCTTTATTGTTTTAATGCATATTTTGCAACAGCTATTATGTAACATCAACATCATATATGAAAAAGATCATTTATTTGCTGGCGTGGATAGGCTTGGCTTTGGCGTCTTGCTCGGACGAAAGCTCTCTTCCTATACAACCGGAGATTCCTGCCGAACCGGAAACACCTAAGGACGAACCGGCTCCGGAGAAAGACTATCATCAGTTGCCGGTGTTGCACGTAGAGGGGCGCTACCTTAAAAACGAAAAGGGTGAGACGGTCAATCTTCATGGATTTACACAGACCTACAGCCCCTTTTTTAACGACAACGCATGGACTAACTACGATGTGCAGTCGTGTCTTAGCTATAACAAACGTATGGTAGACGGGATTGTGGCTGCCGGATGGAAGTTCAACTTCGTGCGGATGCATCTCGACCCTTATTGGAGTGATGATACTTCAAAGCCGTCTGTGCGATACGAAGGACACGAACGCTTTTCCGAAACCCGTTTCCGCAAGTATCTCGACGAACTGTTTGTGCCGATGGCGGAGTATTTCGTATCTAAGGGAATGTATGTGGTGATGCGCCCGCCCGGGGTATGCCCCAACGAAGCTCCTTATCAGGGAATAGAGGTGGGCGATAGCTATCAGCAGTTCCTGCTTAACGTGTGGAACATTGTTTCGCAACACCCCAAAGTGAAGAACAATACGGACATCATGTTCGAACTAGCCAATGAGCCGGTCAACATCAAAGGGACCGACGGAGTCTATGGCAGCACCTCCGATGCCTGCTTTGCCAATGCAAAGATTTACTTCCAGTCCATTGTAGACAAGATAAGGAGCCATTGCCGTAATATCATTTGGGTGCCGGGCTTGGCCTACCAGTCGCAGTATGCCGGGTATGCCACCCACCGCATCGAGGGCGATAACATCGGCTTTGCCGTGCACTGCTATCCCGGATGGTATGGCAGCGATGCCGAAAAAGACAGTGGCGAGGGAATCGGCTCTCCTACCGGTGGCGGCTACGAGTCCTTCCAGCGCGGATGGGATAAGCAAGTAGGTCCGGTGGCGGCGATTGCCCCCATCATGGTGACGGAAATAGATTGGGCACCTTTGAAATACGATGCTACTTGGGGAAAAAGCATCACAGGCGAAGCCGGTGGCAAGGGTTTCGGCGCCAACTTCAAGTATATAGCCGACAATGCGGGAAATGTGTCGTGGCTCTTTTTCACTACAAGAAGCCACGAGCTGGCAGCGTTTAAGGACGTGCCGGGTACAGAGGGCAACTATACGTTCCTCAACGATCCCGAAGCCTGTCCGTGGGCAATGTATCATTGGTTCAAGGAGTATGCCGAGGGAGTGACCGTCAATGGCGAGCCCGAAAGACTGGAACTGATGGGCGAGCAGGCGACACGCTCGTTGCAGATGGGAGGAGTGCACTACCTGAAAGTGAAGGCGGTGTATAAAGATGGCACCTCGCGAATGGTGACTGCCGAGGCGACTATCAATAGCTCGGACGAACAAGTGCTGAAGGTGGAGCCGACTGGCAAACTGGTGGCAGTGGCACCAGGCAATGCTACAGTAACGGTGACTTACCGCACAGCAGCGGGAAACAGCATGCAACAGACATTGCAGGTGACGGTGGTTTCGCCTTTTGTGCTGACGGAAGACGTGTTTGACCCTTCGATATGGGAAGAAGGCACCTTTGACGAAACGACCCGCACCTTGGTGACAGGCACATGGGGCTTTGGCGGATGGAAATACCCCGGCGGACTTGACTTGTCGGGCTACCGGAGGCTGATCGTGGAATTGGGCAACGACAACGAGTGCGGTGTCTCTTTCCGCCTTTTTGACAAGGACAACTATTGGTCGAAGCCTGCCACCTACGATTTCGGACAGGCACGCAGCGTAGTGGTAGATTTGCAGCAGATGAAAGATGCTGATGGCAATAGGGTAGACCCGTCGCACCTCTACATTGTCGGATTCTGGTCGAATGGTGGCAAACCGATTGTGATAAGCAGCATGAAGTTGGAATAAATATAATATAGAAAAATAGTAAATGAAGAAGGTTTTATTGTTAAGTTGTTTGTTGTGTGCAAGCCTTTGCGCGGTTGCACAGGATGCAAACTTTTACATTTATCTGTGCCTGGGGCAGTCCAACATGGAAGGCAATGCCCGCTATGAAGCACAAGATACGCTGGTGGATGCACGCTTCCAAGTGTTGGCGGCGGTAGACAATAAAGAGTTGGGACGCGTGAAAGGCGAATGGTATCCTGCCCGCGCTCCGCTGTGCCGTCCGAACACCGGGCTGACACCGGCTGATTATTTCGGACGGACCTTGGTAGAAAACTTGCCCCCGCATGTGCGCATCGGAGTGGTGCACGTGGCGATAGGCGGGTGCCGGATCGAGCTTTTCCAGAAAGACAAATGCGAGGAGTATATCAAAACAGCTCCCGACTGGATGGTGAACACGCTGAAAGAGTATGACAACGACCCGTATACCCGTTTGGTGGAGATGGCACGCATTGCACAGAAAAGCGGTGTGATAAAAGGGATACTTCTGCATCAGGGTGAGTCGAACACCGGTGACAAGGAGTGGCCCCAAAAGGTGAAGAGTGTATACGACAACCTGCTTGCTGACCTCCATCTGCAGGCTGACGAGGTGCCCCTGATTGCCGGTGAAGTGGTGAATGCCGACCACGGTGGTGTTTGTGCAGGCATGAACGAGGTAATTGCCACGCTGCCGCAGGTGATAAAGAACTGCGCTATTGTCTCCTCCAAGGGGTTGAGCTGCGCTTCCGACCATCTTCACTTCGATGCTGCCGGTTACCGGGTGCTGGGACGCCGCTATGCGGCACAGGCACTCCACCTGATGGGCATTGAACTTCCTTCGCCCGATGATGTGTGGAAGCACACAGTGGCAGCCCCCAGCAATATGCACGGCAGCGACTTCCCTCGTATCGACAAGGACAACCGTGCTTATTTCCGTTGCTATGCTCCCGATGTGAAACGCTTGCAGGCAGATGTCTGCGGCAAGAAGTATGAGATGGCAATGGACGAGCACGGCTGGTGGAGCGTGAAGACCGACCCACTGCCTGTAGGATTCCATTATTATTTCCTGTTGGTAGACGGATTCAGGGTGGTAGATCCCTCTTCGTGCACCTTCTTCGGTTGTTGCCGCATGGCGAGCGGCATCGAGATACCCGAAGGGGCAGAGGGCGATTACTATCGCCCGCAGCAAGTGTCGCACGGGCAAGTGCGCTCCTGCACCTATTATTCGGAAGCGAAGAAAGAGTTTCGTCGTTGCATGGTGTACACACCGGCAGAGTATGAGTCTCACCCCAAAAAACGCTATCCGGTGCTCTACTTGCAGCACGGCATGGGAGAAGATGAAACCGGCTGGAGCACCCAGGGATATATGCACTACATCATGGACAACCTGATAGCCGCCGGCAAGTGCGTGCCCATGCTCGTAGTGATGGATAGCGGAGATGTGGAGACTCCCTTCGTGCCGCGTCCGGGGAAAGATGTGAACGAAGAGCGTGCGCTTTACGGCGCTTCTTTCTATGATGTCATTTTGAAAGACCTCATCCCGATGATAGACCGTACGTTCCGCACCAAGACCGACCGTGAACACCGTGCGATGGCAGGATTGTCGTGGGGAGGACACCAGACGTTCCAAACAGCGTTGCCGCGTCTCGACATGTTCTCCTACATCGGCGGGTTCAGCGGGGCGATTTTCGGGCTGGACGTGAAAACGTGCTTCGACGGTGTGTTTGCCGATGCAGGTAAGTTCAACAAGAAAGTGCATTATCTCTTTCTCGGCTGCGGCACGGACGAACAGATGGGCACGAAGAAGTTGGTGGAGTCTCTCCGTGAACTGGGCATCAACGTGGCTTATTATGAATCGCAAGGCACCGGACACGAATGGCTCACATGGAGACGCTGTCTGAAAGAGTTTGTTCCACACTTGTTTAAACATTGAAAAGGATATGAATTTGAAAGCAAAACTTGTGGCGGCATTATTGCTGCTTGGAGGTGCTCTACCTCATGAGGCAGGAGCGCAAAATCCGATTGTGCAAACCTGTTATACGTCGGATCCTGCTCCTATGGTGCACGATGGCACATTGTATGTCTATACAGGACATGATGAAGATAAGGCTGATTTTTTCTGGATGCAGGAATGGCGCGTGTATTCTACCAAAGATATGGTGAACTGGACTGACCATGGCTCTCCTCTTGCCATCGAATCATTCGACTGGGCGGACGACCGTGCCTGGGCGGCACAGTGCATCGAACGCAATGGTAAATTTTATTGGTATGTCTGTTTGCACTCTAAACTGACCAATACGATGGCAATCGGTGTGGCGGTAGGCGATTCACCTGTCGGTCCTTTTAAGGATGCCATCGGTAAACCCCTTTATGACGGGAGCTGGGATTATATAGATCCTACCGTGTATATAGATGATGACGGTCGTGCTTATCTGTATTGGGGAAATCCGAATATCTATTATGCGGAATTGAATGAAGATATGATTTCCTTGAAAGGTGAAGTGGGCAAACTGCAACAGACTGTTGAGAGCTTTGGTGCACCCAATCCGGAAAAGCGTGTCAAAGGTGTTAAGTATAAAGATACTTATACAGAAGGTCCATGGCTTCATAAACGGGAAGGAAAATATTATCTTCTTTATGCTGCCGGAGGTGTCCCCGAACATATTGCCTATTCCATGAGCGACGGACCTCTTGGTCCGTGGAAGTATATGGGAGAAATCATGCCTTTACAAGATACGGGCTCGTTTACTAATCATTGTGGAGTGATAGACTATAAAGGCAATTCTTATTTCTTCTATCATACGGGTAAGCTGCCGGGTGGTGGAGGCTTCGGGCGAAGTGCGGCGGTGGAGCAATTTAAGTATAACGCTGACGGCACTTTCCCGATTATTAATGCTACCCGGGAAGGGGTGTTACCGGTAGGCACGCTCAATCCTTACGAAAGGGTGGAAGCTGAAACAATCGCTTTTTCTGAAGGTGTGAAGTCCGAACCAAATGCGAAAACCGGTATATATATATCTGAAATTCATAATGGAGATTATATAAAGGTACGTGAGGTGGATTTCGGCAATAAATCCCCCAAACGGTTCACTGCTACCGTTGCCAGTGCTCTTCGTGGCGGGACACTTGAAGTACGTACAGACAGTATAAGCGGACCATTAATGGCAGAACTGACTATTCCTTCAACGGGCGGTTGGGAATGCTGGAAAACATTGCAGGCTGATATGCTAAAACCGGTCACAGGAATACAAGATATTTATTTTGTATTCAAAGGCCGTAAAGGCTGCAAACTGTTTAACTTTGATTGGTACAAGTTTAACAGATAAACATGCCAGAGAGCAGTTGGGTTACTCTTCCTTTTTACTCAACTGCTCTTTCATATACATGGAAGGCGGAACTCCGTATAGCTCTTTAAATGTAGTCGAAAAATTATTCGGGTCGTTGAATCCTGTCAGCATAGCAATCTCGGAGATTGTATGCTGCTTTTCAGACAGTAAGCGTGCGGCTTCTTTCAATCGTATGTTGCGTATAAAATCACGGGTTGTCTGGTTGGTGAGTTCTTTGAGTTTGCGGTGCAGGTGCACGCGGCTTATGCCTACCTCGTTGGTAATCTGCTCGATGGTCAAGTTCGGATTGCTTATATTATCATTGATCACTTTCATGACACGTTCCATCAACTTTTCATCGGGTGATTTCACTTCCAGTTTCTGAACCTTGTTCTCCTGATTTTGCTGACCTGCAAATACTTTGCGTAACTGTTGCCGTATATTAATCAGATTTTCTACCGTCTTTTGCAGGATTTCGATATTGAATGGCTTCATGATATAGGCGTCGGCCCCTGTATTCAGACCTTCAAGGTTGTCTTCTTCCCTCGTTTTCGCAGTAAGCAGAATGACTGGGATATGGTTGAGGTTTACATTCTGCTTGATTTTCCGGCATAAGGTAAGTCCGTCCATTTCGGGCATCATGATGTCACTAATGACTAAATCCGGAGCCTTTTTAAATATTTGCTCTAATGCTTCTTTACCGTTACGGCTTTCCATGATATGAAATTTGTCTCCAAACTCCTGCGCTATATAATTTCGGATTTCTTCGTCGTCCTCTACAATTAATACGTGATATTTAGTTTTTACCCTGACTTTCTTTTCTTCCTCATTTTCTATAATGGGGGAGATGACAGGAACAGTTGGTGCGGCTACAGTTACCTTTTGCTCATTGTTGTCAACTTCTTCAGGCCGTAGATGCTTGTTACCCAACGGTAATCGGATAATGAAACGGCAACCCGGTTGTTCTTTATTATTTTCTACATAGATAATTCCATGATGTAATTCCACCAATGAACGAGTCAGATGTAATCCTATTCCTGTTCCGCCTTTCGGATTCTGTTGGCTGTTACGTATCTGATAGAAACGATCGAAGATACGTTCTTTTTCCTGTTCATCGATGCCTGTTCCGGTATCCGCGATAATTATTTCGGCATATTGTTTCAAGGGATCGGGCAGTGTATTGTCTTCTCCCGTACGGATGGTAATATCTATGTTTCCTTTTTCGGGAGTAAATTTGAAGGCATTAGACAGAATATTCAGGATAATCTTATCAAAATTACCTGTGTCTACCCATACATTCAGTTCCGGGAGCGTACTGTGAAGTTGCAGCCGGATATTTTTTGTATTTGCCTGTTGACCGAACGTGGTACATAAATCCTCTATAAAAGGAATAATATTGGTCTCCCGGAACATCAGGAACATTTGTCCTTTATCAATTTTCCGGATATCCATTAGCTGATTGACAAGATTCAGAATACGTTCCGCATTTCTGTAGATAATATGGTATATTTTCAGGCGTTCATTGTTCTCCTCATTCTTAATCAGTTTCTGTAGAGGACTGATGATTAGAGACATCGGAGTGCGTATCTCATGAGAGATGTTGATAAAGAACTGCAGTTTTGCTTCATTGATTTGTTCGGCATGGATATGTTGCAGCATTTCCTGATGCATTCTGTACCGATGTCTGATCTGAAGAATTATGATAAATATAATGGTCAGTAATAATAAGGAGTAGATAACTTTGGCCCACCATGAAGCATACCATGCAGGAGATATAAAGATGGTGATTTCCTTTATATTTGAATACACAGTGTTGTCTTTTGCTCTGATTTTAAAGTTATAGGTGCCGGGTTTCAGATTGCTGAATGAGATACGGTTTACACCTTTGGGCAGGCTAATCCATTTTTCATCGTTGATAGAATAAAGGTAGTTGATGTGTTCGGGGGCATTCAATTCCAGAGTGGCAAACTCGATGCTGAACACATTGTCTTTATAAGATAGATAAAACTCTTTTGCGTTGAATACGGGGCAGTTGATAATATTGTGAATACCGGATTTCATTCCTTTTCTAACCGGATTGTTATGCAGGAAAAAGTCGGTAATCCGGATATTCCATGTTTTTGCCGGATTGATAATGTCTTGCGGATTGAAATAGGTGATACCATTCATGCCACCAAACCAAATAATGCCTTGTTTATCTTTGAAGGAGGCATTCTTGTAGAACTCATTTCCCTGTAATCCGTCGCTGACATAATAATTGATAAATTTGTTGTTTTTCTTTTGGAATTGGGAAATTCCGGCATTGGTGCTTATCCAAAGAAAATCTTTTCCATCTCCTTGTATGGCATATATTGTATTACTGGGCAATCCGTCGGCAGTCGTATAAGTGGTTAGTTCTTTCGTTTTTTTATTCCAACCGGATAATCCTTCGGAACTGCCCAACCAGACAACTCCGTCGGCATCTTCAAAGATTGAATAAATAACATTTTGTGAGAGTATCTTATGACTTTGGAAATCAGGACTGTCGAGGTCTATACAGTTGACGCCGTCGTAAGTTCCGACATACAGTTTATTATCATCGGAATAGTGCAGGCAACCTATCCATTCGTTGATTAGAGATGTCTGAGATTGTACGGAGGTAAATTCTTTCGTTTTCAGGTCGTAGTAGAACAAACCGAATCCCATTGTCGCAATCCAAAGACGTTTGTTTTTATCTTCAGCGAAGTCGTATACACGTTGGATATAGTTGTTGTTCTTATCTACCAGTTTGTATTGGTAATCGAACAGTCCTGTCTGTTTGTTCAGCTTTCCCATACCGTTGATAAAGGATCCGACCCACATATTGTGTTCGGAGTCTTCGTACAATTTAATAACAGTTGAGGGTACTGAATGAGGATGGGCGGTGTGTGAGAAATGTTTTGCCGGCTCCAGCTTTTCCGTAAGGGCATAAATACCGTCGTTATCCGTTCCTACCCATAGAGTCCCGTTATTATCTTTACAGAACGAAGTAATGCAACAGGAACCGATGCAATTTTTATCTGTTGATTTATGTCCGATATACTTAAAGCTGTTGGTGCGGGCCGGAATTAATATGACTCCTTTCTGATAAACAGCTAGCCATAAGTTGCCCGAATTGTCCTTTAGGATGGAGTGTATTTTCGAGTTTCCCGAATCGAAATAATTATTGTCAAACTTGTATTCGGAGATTTCGTGTGTCTGGATATTATAAATGACTACTCCCTTGCCGTCAGTGCCGATATACAATTCATTGGGTATATCGGAATAAAGGAAGCAAACAGGGAGTTCTCCTTTCTCTTTCAAATTGACCGGAACAAAGGTTTTACGTTCTTTATCGTAAATGAATAGTCCTTTTCGTATACTTCCTGCATAAATGTTGCCTCGCTGGTCCTCGCATATACTTTTGACGTATCCGTTGTCTTTAGACAAGTGTAGCGTGAGCTGATTGTCGGGAGTGAGTTGATATACTCCTTCTTCCCCTTTTGCCATCCATACATTTTGTTTTTTATCTTCAAACAGGCTTCCGGGTGAAGTGACTGCGATATCGGCTTTTCGGACAGTCAACAGATGGTCTTTGATGTCCAGCTTGTACAATACATTTCCGGATACCCATATCTCTCCGTTTTTTCGCTCGATGAAAGAATTAATGTTGCTTTCAAGCGTTTCTCCGGTATCTTCCCATTTGGCAAGTGGAGTAAAATTGTCCGTGGCCCGATCATACATTTGAATCCCTATATATGTGCCGATAAGCAAATGACCCTTGCTGTCTTCAAAAACAGTACGGACAAAATTGTGGGCTAATGAATGTTCGTTATCGGGCTCATGTTTGTATATGGTAAATTTAGCACCGTCATAACGGTTCAGACCATCTTCTGTTGCAACCCAAATGAAACCGTTCCGGTCTTGATATATTTGATTAATCAGACTGCTGGAGAGCTCTTTGTCAGTAGTGAATAACTTAGGAGATTGTCCGTTGCATAACAAAGAAAACAATAATAATAGAAAAGTGAATACATTTCTCATAGTTTATAGATCGTTGTTGGTAGCACAAAGAAAACTAAAAACCTACATATAACCTAATAAAAGATGAATATTTTCATTAGGCCAGGGAGTACAATCGGATGTTGTAACATCGTTGGTAAATAATGTAACATGAGAAAAGATTGACCTACCACCCCGTCCTTCGGCCCCCCCCCCTCCTTCCTGAAGGAGGGGAAGCCATGCGGGCGAACTTATATCGAACTGACGTTACTTACAACATAGGTTTTACCGGGCTTTGTTTCGATGTCATATTCATAAACTTTCTGCAGTTTGGGAGATTGCGCACTTACCCCTTTGGCAACAAGAGGTTGCTTGATAGGAGTGGCGGCGAATAGTCTGTTTGAGCACTCTTTTCCGTTTGCCTGTTTTAAGCCTTTCCCTTTCAGGGGAACATAAGACCGGATGCGGAGCGTACCGCCTATATTCGATCGGATGATCGCTTTGTTTAACACATTGTTTTTCCAGTCCATATCGACGGTAAAGTTTCCACGTGCCACCAGCCCCTTCACACTTCCTTCTTCCCATGCATCAGGCAATGCCGGCAATAAATGTACGGCACCGTCATGACTTTGGAGCAACATCTCCGCTACTCCGGCTGTATAACCGAAATTACCGTCAATCTGGAAAGGCGGATGGGCATCCAGCATATTGGGATAGGTACGTCCGTTCGGATATTCGTTAGCCAATTGATCGTTGGGCAATAGTTGAATCATATTTTGGATGATTTGGAAGGCATGGTTTCCATCCAGCATGCGTGCCCAGAAATTGACTTTCCAGCCGATACTCCAACCGGTAGCCTTATCACCGCGTTGTAGCAATGTGTTTCTTGCTGCCTGGAATAACCCGGGATTGGAGTATGGAGAAATTTGATTACTCGGATATAGTCCGTATAAATGTGAAATATGACGGTGCTCGTCCTTGGGATTGTCAATGTCTTCCAGCCATTCTTGTAGTTGATTATGTTTTCCTATTTGCATAGGTGGCAACTTTTCCAGTGTTTGTTTGAGCGAATCCTGGAAAGAGGGGGATTCACCTGCGATGTATGAAGCCGATAAGGTATTATGCAGCGCATCAAAGGCAATCTGGTTATCCATGGTGCAACCTGCCGTGATGGGACCGTGTTCCGGTGACACGGAAGGAGACACTACCAACCATTTATATACTGGATGTTCCACCAGAAAATCCATATAGAATTGTGCGGTTCCTTTCAGTATCGGATAATATTCCTTTAGAAATTCTTTATCTCCGGTAAAGAGGTAATGTTGCCAGATATGTTGAGCTAACCATGCACCGCCGCTAGGCCACATTCCGGCTGCGGCAAAATCGACTACACCACAGATTCTCCATAAATCAGTATTATGATGCGCCATCCATCCCCGACAATCATACATGGTTCGGGCGGTTTCTGCTCCTGTGACAGATAAATCTTTCAACATGGAGAATAGCGGACCATGTGTTTCACTTAAATTGGTGACTTCTGCCGGCCAATAGTTCATTTCTGTATTAATGTTGATGGTATACTTGCTGTCCCACGGGGCATGTGTGCTGTTATTCCATATTCCTTGCAGATTAGCCGGTTGTCCACCCGGTTGTGAAGATGAAATCAGCAGATAACGTCCATAATGGAAAAGTAGAGCAGCCATTGCCATGTCTTCCCCATTCCCGAAGTTTTCAATTCGTTTGGGAGTTTCCAGTTGGGAAGCTTTGCCTGAAGGTAATGTAAGGCGTACACGGTCAAATTGTTTTTTATAATAAGCGATATGGTTTTTGAAAGCTTTTTCGTAAGGTGTTTGCATCGCTCTTTTCAGATATTCGCTGGTCCGTTGGGATTCATCGGCACTGACATCCTGGTAGTTTACGTAGTTGGTTGCTGCCGATATATAAAGGGTGGCTTCTGTCCCTGCATTTATTTGGAGCGTATTTCCTGCCGGGCGGAGAGTGCCATCTGTTTTCACTTGAACCTGACATTCTGCGCGTAGTGCGGCTCTCAAACCTTCCTGTTCTTTCCCTTGACAGGTGATAGTCAGTTTGTTATTTTGAGCATTGACCTCATATTTCAATGGGCAGTTGTATGACACATTGAAATTTAGCGCATGGGGTTGGCTCGCCTTGATGTGCATGATGATGACATTATCCGTGAATGAGGCGAAAGTAGTGCGGGTATAGTTTATACCATTCACTTGATAGCGGGTGGTAGTTGTTGCATTTTCCAGATTCAAGTCGCGGTAGAATCCGGTGGCATCCTTATGTCCGGGGAACTCCAGGTACAAGTTTCCCAATGTCAGATAGCTCATTCCGTGTTGCCGGGTTAGAAAATTGGCATCAATAAGCCTTTGTGCTTCCTTGTTTTTTCCTTCAAATATCAGTTTGCGCACAATAGGGAGGACATGTACTGCATTCGGGTTATTATTGTTATAAGGAGAGCCTGCCCAAAACGTTTCTTCATTCAGTTGCAGTTCTTCACGCTCGGTTCCTCCATATACCATCGCCCCAAGGCGGGAATTGCCGATAGGAAGAGCTTCCGACCAGTTCTGTGCCGGTTGGCTGTACCAAAGTTTCAAATTCTGTCCTGAAACTAAATGACTTGTTAACAGGAATAGCAGGAAGAGTGTGTTTCTATTCATATTGTACATTTGTATAGGAATTAATATGGGTTTCTCATGATTTGAAAGTCTTTGCTCAAATCGGTCGGATTATGTGTTACAAAGATAGATTATTTATTTGTTATGAAAGCATAAAAGATGTATCGGATTTTTTGTTCGTAGGTTGCCTCTTCCTGTGTTTGTGTTACCAATACTATGATGTATGTTACATACGGCTTATTGGGGAAGAAATTTTTTTGCTTTTTGTGCGAGAGCAACGTACTTTTGCAATATCTGTTTGAAAAGTGGAAGTATTAAACGGGTGTCTTACATAACTGATAAAACACATTATGATAATTATGATTACTGTAAAAAATGCATTCATACTATTGATGGTGTTGGCAGTCACATTGATTGCGCAACCTCTTTCTGCTGTTATACGGCTTCCTCGATTAGTCAGTGACAAAATGGTGTTGCAACGTGATACGGAATTGAAAATCTGGGGGTGGGCGGATTCCGGTGAGAAGGTCACTGTACGTTTTCAAGGCAAGCATTATGATACGGAGGCGAATCAGAAAGGTGAATGGTCGGTAATGTTGCCTCCTCAAAAGGCGGGAGGTCCTTTTGTGATGGAAGTGAACGAGCTCATTATTCGTGATATTTTGGTGGGAGATGTTTGGCTATGTTCCGGGCAATCAAATCAGGAGACGCCTATTTCGCGCCTGACAGATATGTTTCCCGAGATTAATGTGTCGAATAACCATATGATCCGTCATTATAAAGTACCTACTCAAAACTCAGTAGAAGATTTAAAGGAAACGATTGCCGGTAACGCTGTATGGCATTCGGCTATTGCTTCTGAAGTGATGAGCTGGACTGCATTAGCCTATTTCTTTGCGCAGGAAGCGTATCAAAAATATAGAGTTCCTGTGGGGATGCTTGTTTCTAGCCTTGGAGGTTCCGCCATAGAAAGTTGGATTAGCCAGGAACATCTGAAAGAATTTCCACAATTGCTCATTGACAGAGAGGCATTGGATAGTTTGCGATTAGTCAGGAGAGATAAGGGAGCCGGTAAATGGATGGCAACCGATGTTGATGATTCTGATTGGTCGACGATACAGGTTCCGGGTAATTGGAGAACAAACGGAATGGATGTAAACGGTGTGGTGTGGTACAGAAAAGACTTTGAGGTCCCTACTTCTATGGTCGGTAGGCATGCGAAGTTGTATATGGGGACACTTATAGACAGCGACTCTGTTTTTGTGAATGGATGTTTTGTCGGTTCCACAGCGTATATGTATCCACCGCGCAAATATAACATTCCGGCAGGCGTTTTGCGTGAAGGGAGGAATAATATAACAGTGAAACTGACGGCTAATTCGGCTAACGGTGGTTTTGTGGAAGAGAAACCATATAAGATAGTCGGCGATGAGGCGGAAATAAATTTGGTCGGTACTTGGAAGTATAGAGTCGGCATGAACCTGAATGAAGCAGGGAAGTATGTTAAACGACTGGCTAACTTAAAGTCTGCGGGGTCGGGACTTTATAATGGAATGATTTATCCGATTAAAGATTATAAAATCAAGGGAACAATTTGGTATCAGGGCGAAACTAACGCTGGACATCCGCAGGGATATGCCACATTGTTGGAATCATTGATTACTAACTGGAGGGAACTTTGGGAAATGCCGGAGATGCCTTTTTTATTGGTTCAGTTACCTAACTTTATGAAGAAGCAGATGCAGCCTTCGGATGGTGGTTGGGCAAGGCTCCGGGAAGCACAGTTGCAAATTGCTATGAATGTGCCTCATACTACATTGGCGGTAACTTATGATGTGGGAGAATGGAATGATATTCACCCGTTGAATAAGAAAGCTGTAGCGCACAGGTTATTCTTGGGGGCTCGTAAGGTTGCTTATGGGGAAAAGTTGGTAAGTTCGGGACCTGTTTATAAAGAGATGAAGATAGAAGGTGATAAAATCATCCTGACATTTACGGAAACAGGCAGTGGGCTCACCAGCAAGGAAGGAGTGTTAAAGCACTTTGCCATTGCAGGCGAAGACAGAAAGTTTGTTTGGGCGAATGCTGTTATTAAAGGCGGTAGGATAATCGTTAGCAGCAAAGACGTAGCAAAACCGGTGGCTGTCAGATATGCTTGGAGTGATAATCCGGAAGAAGCTAATCTTTGTAATAAAGAAGGATTGCTGGCTTCTCCTTTCAGAACAGATAATTGGTAATATGAAGAAGGTGATTTTATTTTTTATTGTATCAGTTTGTTGCTTGTCGTTATATGCACAAACAAACTATCAGAGTAGAGTGATGACAGATACGCTCTACAGTGACGTATTAAAAGCAAAGCGTGCGTATACTGTTTATCTTCCTAAGAGTTTCGAACAGGATAAAAAGAAAATGTATCCTGTGCTCTACCTGTTGCATGGTATGTGGGAAAAAAATGATGTATGGATGAACCGCGGGCACGTAAAAGACGTGATGGACTGTCTTACGGCCAGCGGTGAAGCTTGTGAAATGATTATTGTCTGCCCCGATGCGGGGGGAGGAGATCCGAATATATTTCAGAATGGGTATTTCGATATGCCGGGTTGGGCGTATGAAACATTCTTTTTTACGGAGTTTCTGCCCTATGTGGAGAAACGTTTTCGTGTGATAGGTGATAAACGGAATCGGGCTGTAGCAGGACTTTCGATGGGTGGTGGCGGAGCTACTTGTTATGGGCAACGCCATACAGAACTTTTTTGTGCAGTCTATGCAATGAGTGCATTAATGGATATTCCGGAAGAAGGGGCCGCCCGCTTTAATGATCCGAATGGTAAATTGGCTGTTCTGACTCGTTCGGTTATAGAAAAAAGTTGTGTGAAATATGTTACCGGGGCAGATGAAGAACGGAAGAATGAACTGCGCAGTGTAGCTTGGTTTGTAGATTGTGGTGATGATGACTTCTTACTCGACCGTAATATTGAATTTTATCGTGCAATGAGGCAGGCTGATATCCCCTGTCAGTTTCGTGTGCGCGATGGAGGGCATACTTGGGAATATTGGCATTCGGCTCTCTATATTTGTTTGCCTTTTATTAGTCGGTTTATGGGGGTGTGATTTTTGTTTTATTTTATACGGAAATAACCCAAAATACTATCGCTGACAATAACTCGTCAATATGCAGCTTTTATCTCTTTCTCTTGCTTAAAAATAACTAATAAAATCATTTGTGGCAATTGATTCCCAACCAGGCAGTTATTGGTTAAATGATCATTTAGTTCATTAGAACCCGATATGAATCAAATTTTGGTGTGATTACTCTGATATATTATGTTAATACGAATAATTTGAATTTCATTTATTTATGAGTATCATTTTATCTTAGAGCCTGTTTAAATTTTCCTGAGATGATGTTAGATAGGCTTTACCGACCTG